>Ga0208297_1000112_pt1 | contig 215984 bp, 144 predicted proteins | sample LMS_cellobiose_e_FD_187367 | JGI IMG/M metagenome (GOLD analysis project Ga0208297, IMG submission 187367) | Rumen-fistulated moose microbial communities from Alaska, USA - LMS_cellobiose_enrichment (SPAdes) (version 2) | ecosystem: Host-associated > Mammals > Digestive system > Stomach >... | reverse complement strand
TAAAGGACTATATCCATTATTACAATCATGATCGTATAAAGACCAGACTAAAAATGAGCCCCGTCGACTATAGGAAGAATTATCTAAAACAAATCAATAACCCGTCCAACTTTTAGGGGGCAGTTCATTTCGGCCTGTGGCGCAACAAGAAGGGCTCCATATGCGTTTATGGAGCCCATGATCTTGCGCCTGTTTGGCGATTCCTTCGATTATTTCCAGTCGATGATCGTGCGGGTTTCGGTGCCGATGCCGCGGAATTGCCAGTCGCCGAAGGAGCCGCCGCCGGTGGCGGGCTGCTTGAAGGACATATCCTTCATCATGATCTTGCCGTTGTAGGAGTAGATCAGGTAGGTTCCCTTGTAGCGGGCCGTAATGACGCCCAGCTCGTTGCGGTCGTAATTCCAGCCGGCGTCGCGGATGATGACCTTCTTGATGTCCACACCCTGCGACAACGCCTGGGACTTCATGGCGAGCGCCTTGAACTTGGCCTCAAGCGAAGCATCGCTCATACCGGCCTTCGGAATGTCGGCCATCTTCATCTGGCCGGCCGCTTCCTTGGCTTTCGCGCCATTTTCCCTGTATAAATCAAGACTCTTGCTATCCATGTCAGCGAGACGGTTCCTGTGCTTTTGCAGGAGAGCCTTGTACTGTTGTGCATTGGCGTCGCCGCTGTTCAGTTCGAGACTGCCTTCCATCAGGCTGACCAGCTCCCGGTATTCCCAGAAATAGAACAGGATGAACGTGCCTTTGGCAATCTGCTTCTCGTAGCGGGCATTGATGTCTTCCGCCATGAAATCAAGCAGGCCGAACGGAGCGTTTTCCACAAGCTTGCGGTGCGCCGCCGACCGCATCCGACGATTGCGGGCCAGTCGGTCGACATCGCTTTCAACCAGCTTGATCGTGCTGCCGTCATCATTGGGGATATCGCGCATCGTCGCTGAAGCGCCGGAGGAAGCAGACGCTTCTGTCGAATAGTTCAGGATCGAGCAGGCGTGCAAGTAATGGTTGAGCGGCCAGGTATTGCCCTGATCTGCCATGGCTTCCGCAAAACCAGCGTGCATCGCATGCTCGCCATAAGGAACCACGCGGTCGCCCTGGCCGGGAATGTTGTTGACGAAAGACGCGATGGGCTTGATCCGCACACCGTATTCCTCCTGTGCCTTCATCATATAGCCGAAGTAGCTGTTATCCAGATAGTTCTTCGTCTCATCGTCCACATAGTAGAAATACTTGTTTTCGCCTACATAATAAGGGCGGTAGATGAAGAGCGACGGATCCAGGTTCTCATAGACAGCCCGTATCTCCGAAGCGGGCTTGCTATACCCGTTCGGGACAGAATTGTCAGAAGCCTTGGGGTCGGCGGCAAGGGCCGCTGCGGAAGGCTTCAGGCCCTGGGCGCTGGCGGGAAGAGCCAGCAGCAATGCGCACAGAGACAGCATTGCGATGGTAATCCGTTTCATATTCGTTATTCTTTATAAAAATGTGAGTGTCAATTATTTCACATAGAACTTGCTTCCGCCGACACCGTAACAGTGAAGCGGGCCGTAGGAGCCGCCCTGGTAGTCTTCCGCCCAGGACACGCGCACAGCTTGTTTGCCGCGTTTGGTCTGGACGAAGGAGTAACCGTAGATGACTCTCCGGATGGGCGTGCCGGCTGCATCTTTCTGCACTTCCCAAACATCGGAAGTAACGACACAGTCCACCACCGAACTGGTTACGGCTTTTTCCAGCGGGAGCACCTTGTCTTTCATCGAAGCATTCATCGCACCGGCTTTCGGCATCGGCTGGTATTTGATCTCGACCTTGTTGTTGTTCTCGATAGCCTTATTCACGGAATCCAGATAAAGCAGACAAGTCTGGTACGTGCGTTCAAATTGCTCCTGATCGTTCGGATACCACTCTTTCAGGATCGCCAAAGCACCCGACTCATAGATAATGCCGATGTTGCGCATCAAGACAAAGGAAACTTGCGCAAGATAGATTTCATCATCGTCTGCAACAACGGGAATGATCCCGCCGCCGAACGGCATTTCACAGAAATAATACTTATAATCTACCATGCAGACAGTGTATCCCAATACATCGTCTTTTTTCTTGGCAGCAGGGACTTTCGTTGTCCATCTGGAGGTGTAAAACTCCGGCGCCGGAGTTACCGGATAGGTCCAGTCCCCTTTAGCGGTCTTTGTCATCTTGACATTGGTATGCTGTCCGGCAATAATGCCCAATTCAAGCATAAACGACACAAAATTCTTCCGTTCATCGATCAGACGCTGAGCAAAAGCTTCATCTTCGGGCCTTTGTCCATTGATCATTTCATCGATAATCTGTTTGTCCCATTTCGCTCTGGCGCAAAGCTTGGCTGCAAACGCTTTTACCTCGTCAGGTTTCATGAAGACGAGTTCATATCCAGTTCTTTCTAGATACAGTCCGGTCTCGTCGTCCCATCTCTCCATCGGTTTAAGGCTCATCAGTTCAGGCAATTCCGGACCCTGCGGAAGCGTCTGTCCTGCGGCAGAAGCGGTGATTAGCAGTGCGCATAACAATGCAGGGAAGAAGCGGCTCGTTTTCATGGTAGAAGGTATTTGGAATTATTTATAAGTATCCGCGATGGTCTGTTCGTAGCGCTTGAGCAGGTTGCGGCGTTTCGGCTTGAGGGTCTGGGAAAGCATCTCGTTGTCGGGGGTCCATTCGTCGAATACGAAGTGCGCCTTCTTGATGTTCTCATGGGCGGCGAGTTTCGCGTTGACGGCGGCCACTTCCGCGTTCAGGAGATCCATGACACCCTTGTTTTGCAGCAGCTGCTCTTTCTTTTCAACTTTGTCGCCACGCGACTCGGCGTATTCCTTCACCTTGGCGTAGGCCGGGATGATGATGGCCGAAGCAAATTTCTCGTTGGCACCGAATACGAAGGCGTTTTCAATGTACGGACTCTCGCGCAGCAGCGTTTCGATGACCTGCGGAGCGATGTATTTGCCAGACGAGAGTTTGAAGATCTCTTTCTTGCGGTCGGTAATCTTGAGGAACTTACCGTCCTTCAGGAAACCGATGTCGCCCGTGTGGAGCCAGCCGTCCTCGTCGATCATCTCTTTCGTAGCTTCGGGATTCTTGTAGTAACCCAGCATCACGTGCGGGCCGCGGGTGAGAATCTCTCCGTCTTCGGCAAACGAGAGTTCCGTGCCGTCCATGGCCTTGCCCACCGTGCCGATTACATTGTACTTGTCGGCCGGCGAGTTGACGGCGATGACAGGCGAGGTTTCGGTAAGACCGTATCCCTCAAAGATATAGAGCTTGGCTGCGTTAAAGCAGCGCACAATCTTGGCCTGGATCGAGGAGCCACCGCTCACGACCAGCATCTCGTGACCGCCCAGGTTCTCGCGCCACTTGCTGTAGACCAGTTTGTCGAAGAGTTTCTGCTTTTGGAGATACAACCAGCTCGTGTTTTCGTTGTCGAAATTGTTGGCGTAATCCCAGGCAGCATCGTAGATCTTTTTCTTGATGCCCGTGAGCTTCTTGCCGGCTTCTTCGAGCTTGCCGTACATCATCTCCAGCACGCGCGGGACGGCGCAGAAACCGTCGGCGTGGCAATCCTTGAGGTCGGAAGCTATGGTGGCCAGGCCTTCCGCATAGTAGATGCTGATGGCGAGTTCCTGATACTCATAGTTCATCGTGCGCTCGTACATATGGCAGAGCGGCAGGAAGCTGAGCATTTTGTGGCTGTAGTTTTTGGTCTGGCGGATGGCGTGGCCGTGCGAGTTGAACATCATATTGCGGTGCGAGAGCATGACGCCCTTCGGCAGGCCGGTCGTACCCGAAGTATAGACGATGCTGGCGCATTCGTCGGGGCTGATGGTTTTCTTGTTCTCTTCCACAACGGAAGCAAAACGCTCTTTATTTTCCCGGCCGAGTTCATAAAGCTTGGCCAGCGACATGACCTCGTCGTTGTCATCCATCATCAGGAACTTGATATCGCGGTCGATTTCAGCGGCGATCGGCGCAACCTTCTTATACAGCGCCGGCGTGCCGACCACGATGAGCTCCACGTCGGAATGGGTGAAGATATGCAGATAGTCGTCCTTGCTGAGTGTGCTGTAAACCGGAATATGGATCATGTGGGCGAGGTTGATGCCCATATCCATGAAGTTCCACTCCGGCCGGTTGTTGGTGATGGTGATGATCTTTGCACCCGGCTTGTAACCCAGGGCCAGCAGGCCGTATGCGACCGCGTGTGCGATTTCATAATACTGGTCAATACTGTACTTGATCCATTTTCCGCGGGTACGGCGGGCCAGGATGTCCTCTTTGGGGGGATACGTCTTCAGGTTCTCGAGCAGGTCGAATGTGCGAAGGATTTCCATGACAAATGATGTTATAGCAAAATTAAACGTTATCTAAGTGCTAACAAAATATAAAGATACGCAAAAAACACGTAGTACGTATGAATTACGGGAATCTTTTTGACGAGGCTGGTTTACTCCCAAGGGTCGTGCTCTCGTCTACGGCTCGGGTGGGGCAGAGCCCCAGTAAGTCCGCTTCAGCGGACCGCCGGAGGCCGGTACTTGTGTCCACTGGTCCCTGCCAAGACCTGCCGCTTCGGCCTGCTATCACACAAGGCCACACAACGGCCTCCGCTAGCGGCTGATGCCGCTTTAATGCACGACTCTCAGCATTAGCAAAGAACTAAGGCCGGAGCGGCGGGGGTTGGGGCAGCGCCCCAGTATGGAAGGTTCCACGTGGAACAATCAGCGGCCGAAATAGACGAGCAGTACGGAAATATCGGCCGGCGAGACGCCAGAGATGCGGGAGGCCTGGGCGATAGTACGGGGACGGTAGCGTTCCAATTTGATACGGCATTCCATCGAAAGCGCGGTCAGCTTCTGGAAATCGAAGTTCTCGGGAATCTCGAGATTTTCCAAACGGAGAATCTTTTCAGCCAGCCGTTTCTCCCGTTCAATATAACCGGCATACTTGATTCGGATCTCCGTCGCATCGAGCACTTCGCGCTCTTCCCGCAAGATCTCGGCCGGCCGCTCCCGCCCCGCCCAAGGAATCCGCAAAGCAATATCAGCAGCCGAACGGTCGCCCAGCAAGCCTGGGGTTTGGGGCAGCGCCCCAGTATGGCAAGCGGCATCAGCCGCTAGTGGAGACCGTGAGGGAGAGCCTTGTGCGATAGCAGGCTGGAGCGGCGGGGTTTGGGGCAGCGCCCCAGTATGGCAAGCGGCATCAGCCGCTAGCGGAGGCCATGAGGGAGAGCTTTGTGGAATAGCAGGCCGGAGCGGCGGGGTTTGGGGCAGCGCCCCAGTATGGAAGGTTCTACGTGGAACATTTTGCAGGAGGCCTTCCAACGTTACGAACGGACGAACGAGAAGATCGGAGGCTCTCTTGGAGGTTTCTATCGGAGCTTCACCGACCTGCTTAAGATACGTATTGATCTCGTCGGGTTTGACCGGGCGCTCTTCCAGCCAGTGGGCAAGATCCTCGATGGAAGCTTTCTTCTCTTGAAAGATTTTCCAACGGAAATCGTCGACCAGCCCGATGCTGCGGCCGATCGGCGTGAGCCGTTCGTCGGCATTGTCCTGACGAAGCAGGATACGGTATTCGGCACGGGAAGTAAACATCCTGTACGGCTCATCCACGCCTTTGGTCACCAGGTCGTCGATCAGCACGCCGATATAAGCCTGGTCGCGCTTGAGAATCAGCGGCTCCTTGCCGGCCAGCTTGAGATGCGCATTGATGCCGGCCATCAAGCCCTGCGCGGCGGCTTCTTCGTAGCCGGTCGTTCCGTTGACCTGTCCGGCCAGATAGAGGCCGGGGATGACGCGCGATTCCAGCGTGGACTGCAGTTGCGTCGGATCAAAGAAGTCGTATTCCACGGCATAGGCCGGGCGGAAGATCCGGACTTGCTCCAGCCCTTCAATGGCGTGAAGTGCGTCGATCTGTGTCTCGAGCGGAAGCGAAGAGGAAAAACCCTGCAAATAGTATTCAAAGGTATTCCAGCCTTCCGGCTCGAGAAAGAGCTGATGCGAATCCTTGTCGGCAAAGGTGCGGAGCTTGTCTTCAATCGACGGACAGTAGCGCGGGCCGATCCCATGGATCTTTCCCGTGAAGAGCGGCGAGCGGTCGAAACCTGTACGAAGAATCTCGTGGACTCGTTCATTCGTCCGGACGATGTAGCAGCACTTCTGCGACCGGCCCTGTTGGATGGCGGTCGGTACGGGAAGGAAGGAAAAGCGCTCGGGCGCGCCGTCACCTTCCTGCATCTCCAAGCGGGAAAGATCGATCGACCGGACGTCGATGCGGGGCGGCGTGCCGGTCTTCATCCGGCCGACCGTCAGGCCGGCATCTCCCAAAATCCGGGAAAGACCCTTCGACGGAAGTTCGCCCATCCGGCCTCCTTCCGCCATCTCGGTTCCTACAAAGAGACGACCCTCAAGGAAAGTTCCGGCCGTCAGAATCACCGATTTGGCCTGGAATTCCGCGCCCATCCCCAGTCGGACACCGTAAATATGCGATTCTCGGAGCGTTATCTCGCTTACAGAATCTTGCCAAATGTCTAAGCCACAGGTGTTTTCAAGCACAAAGCGCCAGTTCATGGAAAAACCGCGTTTATCGCACTGCGCACGGGGGCTCCACATCGCGGGCCCCTTCGAGCGGTTGAGCATCCGGAACTGGAGCGTCGAGGCGTCGGTCACGATACCGGAGTAGCCGCCAAGCGCGTCGATCTCCCGGACCAGCTGTCCTTTGGCGATCCCCCCCATCGCGGGGTTGCACGACATCTGGGCGATCTTGTTCATATCCTGGGTCACCAGGAGCACACGCGATCCCAGGCGCGCCGCCGCGACGGCCGCCTCGCAGCCGGCATGGCCGGCGCCCACTACGATGATGTCGTACGAAGCGACCATCCGCTTAAGCTTCCTTTAACTGGTCAAGCGCTGCCAGCGCCCGGTTCTCGGCCGCACGCATCCGGCTACGATGCCAGTCGTCGCAATCGTCGTAGCCGATCAGGTGCAGAAGACCGTGGACGATGACCCGGTGCATCTCCCGGTCGAATCCTTCTCCATAGGCCTTGCCGTTGATCCGTACGGTATCGACGCTGATGTAGATGTCGGCGCTCACACCCTTGCGGCCGGTCTCGAGCAGATAGTCTTCGGAATTGTCGAAGGTGATGATGTCGGTCTCGTAGTCATGGCCGAGGAACTGCCGGTTGATGGCCAGCAGATACGGATCGGAGCAGAAAATGTAGTTGAGTTCGCCGATTTCATAGCCCCGTCCTTCGGCAACTTCGCACAACCATTTGCTAACCAGACGTTTTCCTTTCAAGGTAAAAGTCGTATCTTCTGTGAAATACCGAATCATAAAAATTTATACCTTTGCAGATTAATGCAACAAAAATACATAAAATAAACTCAAACAAATAATCATTATGTCCAAAGTTACAGTCATCGGCGCCGGCAACGTGGGCGCTACCTGTGCAAACGCCATTGCACACATGAAGATCTGCTCGGAACTCGTTCTTCTCGACATCAAGGAAGGTCTCTCCGAGGGTAAGGCCATCGATATGATGCAGACCGCCAAAATGTATGGTTTTGACACCCGCATCAAGGGCGTGACCAACGACTATGCAGCTACCCGCAATTCCGACGTGATCATCATCACCTCGGGCATTCCCCGCAAACCGGGTATGACCCGCGAGGAACTGATCGGCGTGAACGCAGGCATCGTCAACGGTGTGGTCGGCAACGCGCTCAAATATTCCCCGAAAGCCATCTTCATCATCATCTCCAACCCGATGGATACGATGACCTATCTGACGCTCAAGGCCACAGGCCTGCCGAAGAACCGCGTCATCGGCATGGGCGGACAGCTCGACAGCAACCGCTTCTGCTTCTACCTGAGCCAGGCCCTCAAGGCCGCTCCGAGCGATGTGGAAGGCATCGTCATCGGCGGACACGGCGACACCACCATGATTCCGCTCATCAGCAAGGCTACCTGCAAGAGCATGCCTGTGACCAAGCTGCTCCGCAAGGCCGTGGCTGAAAAGGTCGTGGCCGACACCATGGTCGGCGGCGCCACCCTGACCAAACTCCTCGGCACCTCCGCCTGGTACGCTCCGGGCGCTTCCTGCGCTGCCATGGTCAAGTCCATCCTCCTCGATGAGAAGAAGGTGTTCCCTTGCTGCTGCTACCTCGAAGGCGAGTACGGCCAGGACGATCTCTGCATCGGCGTTCCCGCCGTCATCGGCAAGCGCGGCTGCGAGAAGATCCTCAAGTACGATCTGAACAAGGAAGAGCAGGCCGCTTTCGCAAAGAGCGCCGCTGCTGTGAAGAATGTTAATAACGTCCTTTACGAGAGCAAGATTTTAACTCGCTAATCCCTAACTATTTAGCGGTTTTTTCGGAAAAGTTGTCAACAATTTTTTTGAAGAAAAATTGGATTAAATGATTTTTTCTTCTTAATTTTGGGTACTAGTGCGTACAAAACGGCGCGATAGTTGATATTGAAACAACAAAAAACGTAACGATATGGAAAGCAAAATCACTCCCAAAGCTGACCTTCAGAAGAAGAACGCACTGTTCCTCGAGATAGGTTTGATCGTGGCCCTCGGCCTCTGCCTGCTCGCTTTCGAATGGTCTTCTACCGACAAGGTCGAAACGATGGACCTCACGGCCCAGACCGTAGCCGTCGAAGAAGAAGAGATCATCAACACCCAGGAACAACAGGAAGTCCCTCCGGAGATGCCTAAGATTCCGGTACTTTCCGACATCATCGACATTGTCGACGACGACATCCAGGTCAACGACGACCTGTTCATCGACACCGAGGACAACGCAAACCTCGGCGTGGAAATCATGGACTACCACGCAGCTGTCGAGGAAGAGGTGGTCGAAGAAGAAGCGATTCCGTTCGCCCTCGTGGAGGAGAAACCCAAATTCCAGGGCGGCGACGCGAACACTTTCTCCGCCTGGGTCAACAAGAACCTCCAGTATCCTGAAATCGCCAAGGAGAACGGTGTCCAGGGCCGCGTGACGCTGCAGTTCACGGTCAACACCGACGGTTCCGTCAGCGACGTGAAGGTGCTGCGTGGTGTCGACTCCTCGCTGGACAAAGAGGCTGTCCGTATCGTCTCGATGTCTCCTAAGTGGACGCCTGGCAAACAGAGAGAGCGTCCGGTGAAAGTGGTTTACAACTTCCCGGTCGTGTTCCAGCTCCGCTAAAAAAGGCTTTTTTACACACGAAGCGGCTACCTGAAAAGGCAGCCGCTTTTTTGTTGGGACCGGGGCCCCGGTCCCTAAACAAAAAAGCAATCTTTATTTCAAGATCGGCTGGCGCATGGCTTGAAGCACGGATTCGATGGGGAGGGCGGGGACGAAGTTGCCGTCGCGGCCTTTGGTGTCGGTGGCCATGAAGAGGGAGTTCCAGAGGGCTTCCGCCGTGGCTTCGATGGTCGCCTCGAAGAGCGGGCTCATGTCGTCGTTGTGGAGCAGGGTCGGATAGTAGCGCTCCGTGCTCTCGTCGATCAGGTTCTCCGGATTGACGCTCACGGCAATCACGTAGTCGCCGCTGCCGTTGGAGGCGATGCCGCCCGTCTTGGCGATGCCCATCATGGCGCGCTTGGCCAGTCGTTCGAGATTGCGGGCGTCCAGCGGGGCGTCAGTAAAGACCACCATCATGCAAGAACCGTCGGGATTCATCAGATAATCAGGATTTTCCACACTGCTCTTGAAACTGTATTGTCCCAGGCGCCGGCCTACGGGCACGCCGTCGATTTCCAGGATGCCGCCATAATTGGTCTGGACCAGGACGCCCACGGTGTAGCCGCCCAGGTCTTTCGGAAGCACGCGCGAAGACGTGCCGATGCCGCCTTTCCAGCCGAAACAGACCGTGCCGACACCGGCGCCGACGCAACCTTCTTCCACGGGACCGCTTTTCGCGCTCACGATGGCCTTGACCACGTCATCAGCCTTCACGTGCCGGCCGCGGATGTCGTTGAGATAAGAATCGTTCGTCTCACCCACCACCGCGTTGACGCTGCGTACGCTTTCATTGCCGATCTGGCTCAGGGTATAGGATAGCACTCCTTCGATGCCCTGTGCCACGGAAAGCGTGTTGGTCAGCACGATAGGCGTCTCGATGTTGCCGAGTTCGCGGACCTGCGTCACGCCGGCCAGTTTGCCGAAACCGTTGCCCACATAGATGGCGGCGGGGCATTTCTTGCGGAACACGTTGCCGTCGTGCGGTACGATGGCTGTCACGCCGGTGCGGATATTGTCACCTTCTATAATGGAAACCTGTCCGACCCTGACACCCGGAACGTCCGTAATGGCATTATAGGTACCTGTCTTGAAAACGCCCGGTTCAATGCCGAAATCGCGGATGCGCCCGCGTCCGGCAGGCTGCGAAAAAGCGGTGAAACAAACGGTCAGAAGCACGAAGGAAAGGCAAAATCTCTTCATAGGACTACATTTTTTTACAAATATAATCGTATTTTTGCAAACTGAGTCCCCGGAATTTGGCCGGGGGAATCATTCCATGTACGAAACCGTTGATACACGCATACCCTCTGCCGTCTTCGTAGCGCTGATCACGCGCCAGCAGGACGAGACGCAGGTCAAGGAATATCTCGACGAACTGCAGTTCCTGGCTATGACGGCCGGAGTGGAAGGGGAACAGCGCTTCACCCAGCGCCTCGACCATCCCGACTCGCGCACGTATATCGGATCGGGCAAACTGCAGGAAATCAAGAGTTTCGTCCGGGAGCACGAGATTGACTACGTGCTCTTCGACGACGAGCTTACGCCTTCGCAGATGCGCAATGTGGAGCGCGAGATCAACGAGCACTGGCCCGACCATCACTGCAGCGTCGTGGACCGCACAGGCTTGATCCTCGACATTTTCGCCGACCGGGCGCAGACCGCATACGCGAAGACCCAGGTCGAGCTCGCGCAATACCAGTATCTCTACCCGCGCCTGACCGGTATGTGGACGCACCTCGAGCGACAGCGCGGCGGCAAAGGGGGTCTCAACATGCGCGGTCCGGGTGAAAGTCAGCTGGAGACCGACCGCCGCATCGTCCTCGACAAGATCACCCGGCTCAAGGACCAGCTCCGCAAGATCGACCGTCAAATGGCCTCGCAGCGCTCGAACCGCGGTCAGATGGTGCGCATCTCGCTGGTAGGCTACACCAATGTGGGCAAGAGCACGATCATGAACCTGCTCTCCAAGAGCGACGTCTTTGCCGAAAACAAGCTTTTCGCGACGCTCGACACCACGGTCCGCAAGGTAGTGATCGAGAACGTACCGTTCCTGCTCAGCGACACGGTAGGCTTCATCCGCAAGCTCCCCACGCAGCTCGTGGAGTCGTTCAAGAGCACGCTCGACGAGGTGCGCGAAGCCGACATCCTGATGCACGTCGTGGACATCTCGCATCCCAATTTCGAAGATCAGATCCGGGTCGTAAGCCAGACGCTCAAGGACATCGGGGCGCAGGACAAGCCCGTGTACATGGTGTTCAACAAGATTGACGCCTACCGCTACGAGCCCTACGACGAGTTCTCGCTGCAGGAGAAAACGGAAAAGAATTACACGTTGGAAGAGCTCAAAAACAGCTGGATTTCCAAGGAACACACGCCGTGCATCTTCCTCTCCGCCAAGGAGAAAATCGGCGTCGACAAGCTTCGCAACGACCTCTATAAGATGGTCGCCGAAATCCACGCCGGCCGCTTCCCTTTCAACAACTTTCTCTGGTAGACATTCCAGGGCAGGTATTCTCTTTTAAACCCATAGACGCCCATGTCTCTGTGAATGGGAGGGGCCCAGCGAAGCTGGGAGGGATGAGCGAAGCGAAGGTTTAAAAGAGAATACCTGCCCTGGAATGTCTACCCGTTACCCGATGAATGAGTCCATCGCATCGACGACGGCGTCCTGGCGTTCGATGAAGGCGTTGTGGCCGGTGTCGGGGATGAGTTGGTAGGTGACTTTCGGGAAGAGGGTTTTGAGCTTTTCAACCATTTCCAGCGGCTGGAAGTTGTCGTGGTCGCCGTGGATCAGGAGCAGGGGGACGGGCGGCTGCTGCATCACGGGCTGCAGGTCGGGGCGGGTACGGAGGCCTTCTATCGAGCTGATGATGCCTTCCGGGTCGTGGGTTTCGCAGAGTTCGATCGTTTCACGGATCTTTTCGTCGCAGGCGCGAAGATTCTCTTCGTGGTACATCCGGGGAATGGACAGGGCGGCCAGGGTCGAAAGTTTTCCGGCGGCGATGCATTTCTTTTCCTCGGCGCGATCCGCGGCCTTTTCCGGTGCATCGGGGAAGGGATGCGACGAAAGCAGGATGGCCTTTTCGACCAGCTGCGGATAATCGTGGAGGAACTGCAGCGTCACGTAGCCGCCCATCGAATGGCCGGCCAGGATGACTTTCTCCACGCCGCATTTGGCCATGACGCCGGCAACGACGGAAGCGCAGAAAGCCAGCGAGTTAACCCGCTGTCCGGAAGTGTCTGCGGGAGCCGAATCGGTCAGGCCGTGTCCGGGCATGTCGATTACGATCACGCGGTAGCGCGTCTTGAGGGCATCCACGAGTTCATTGAAAACATACATCGTCTCCAGATACCCATGTAACAAAAACACACAGGGTTTGACTGGCGGCAAAGCGGCATCAGCCGCTAGCGGAGGCCGTGAGGGAGGGCCCTGTGGAATAGCAGGCCGGAGCGGCGGGGTTTGGGGCAGCGCCCCAGTATTACCAGTATCCCACACATGAACTGAGATACCGGCGGCGGTGGTAAAGAATTCCATGATTATTCGATCTTCAGGGCCTGGATGGACAACATCTTGCCTTCGCAGGGCCCGTCGACGACGATCTTGACCGCTTTGACGGGCTGTGCGGGCGACTCGATCACCACCCGGTTGTACATATCAAACGTGCCGGCATTCCGGAAGGAGGTTCCATCGAACGAGACTTCCACGTGACCTTGCGTCACGCCGAAGAAATTGTTCACCGGATCGGCAGTCTGGACCGTGATCCGTTTGCAGGAAACGGGCTCTTCAAAGGTATAGAGCACGTAATCGCCCTTCTTGGGCAGGGAAGACGAGCGGAAGTTCTTGCCCGGTTCGTAGTTCTCCAGAACCGCGAGGCTGTATCCGCGGGCCGGTTCCAGCGAAGAACTTACGTGCGTTGCGGGCTTGAGATAGCGCATGGTGCCCGGTACGCTGACCGTGATACTCTTGACGTCGTTATAGAAGGTTGCGAAGCGGAGCTTTTCCGGCTGGTCGGTGACGATCCGGCCCGTGACAACAGGCGAATTGACCGTGGGTTCCGAGCCGTCGAAGGTGTAGCGCACCACCATGTTGGAATAGGGGCTGCTTACGTTGCACTGCGCATCCACTTCCGGAGCCGGGATGCGGAACTTGATACCCATGTTCCACATGCGCTCGAAGTGTGCGCGGCTCATACGCGCGTCGAAGTCGGCATAGTCGCGCTGGGCCTGCGGCGTCCAGCCCACTTCCGCCAGGGCACAGAGCCTCGGGAAGATTTGATATTCAGAGAAATGCGGCGGGTAAAAGAGGAGCTCTGTCCAGAGACCGCCCTGGAGGCCCTTCACGAGCTTTTCCTTTTCGGGCGTCAATTCGAGACCCTGGAGCGGATCGAAGGCATACACCTTCTCGACCGGGATGATCGAAGCCCAGGTGTGGCCACGCTCTGCAGCCGACTGCTTCATGTCGAAGTACAGGTAGTAGCAGTTCTGCGTAACGGCCGGGAAACCGGCGTCGATGGCTTTCTGGAGCAGGTTCTGGTTGTGCCAGACCAGCACCAGGTCGTTGCGCGAGAGTTCGTCGCCGTCGATGATGTCTTCCCAGCCTTCGAGCGTCTTGCCGTATTTGGCCAGGATCTTCTCCATCCGTCCGGTAAAGTAGCCCAGCAGCTGCTTTTCATCGGTATAACCGAGTTTCTTCATCAGCTTCTGACAGTCGGGACAGTGCTTCCAGGATTCCGTAACGACCTCTTCCACACCCACATGGAAGTATTTGGAGGGGAAAATGGCGGCCAGCTCCTTGATGATGTTTTCGAGCATCACGTAGTTCTTCTCGCGGCCCACGCAGATGACGTTGTGCGTCTCTCCCTGCACGCTGCGGAGTTCCTCGTCGTGCTTGCACACCACTTCGGGATAGGACACTGCCAGGGCTTTGGAGTGGCCCGGAAGATCGAATTCGGGAATGATCTCGATGTTGCGTTCGGCGGCGTAAGCCACGATCTCCTTGAGATCCTGCTGGGTATAATAGCCGCCATAACGCTCTTCGCCTGAATTGTAAGCCGGCATCAGGGCCTCGTCGGGGCCGCGCCAGGCTCCAATCTCCGTCAGGCGGGGATACTTCTTGATTTCGACCCGCCAGCCGTTGTCGTCGGTCAGGTGCCAGTGGAACTTGTTGATCTTGTGATAGGCCAGGAAATCGAGGTGGCGCAGGATGTATTCCTTGTCGAAGAAGGAACGGGAGACGTCGAGCATGCTGCCGCGCCAGGAGAAGCGGGGCTGGTCGACAATGCTCACGCAAGGAAGCGTGCATTGGCGGATCAGCATGGCGTCAGGACCCGTGGCGCGGCGATATACCTGGGCCGGAAGCATCTGCAGCAGGGTCTGGATGGCATAGAACTCGCCTGCCTTGTCGGTAGCTGTGATAATGATGGATTCCGGATGCACGTCGAGGGAATAGCTTTCCGCAGGGAAGCTTTTCACGCGGACAAACGAGATACTCGTCTTGCCCTGCGTCGGGTTCCAACTGTCGCCCATCGGGTCGAACACGCGGGCCAGATGTTCCTTCAAATACTTGACATTGAAGGCATCACCGCCTTCGATACGTACGTTTTTGTCGAGAATGAACGAACCTTCCTTATACTGCACGCTGACGGGGCGCGGCACGAAATCGACCGTCGCCGCCGCGGCAGCGACACTCAGGGTCAGAGACATCATCAAAAGAGCGAATCTACTTTTCTTCATTGTCTTGAGGAATTACCATTTCTGCAAAGAAGCTCATATACTTGCCACCGGTCGTCGTACAGACGATATTGGCGGTTCCGTTGTCATAGATTTGGAGTGTGACCGTCCACTTGTCCTTGCTCTTGCCACCGGTAAAACGGTAGAAATACTCGCCCTTCGCACGATTGGAAAAGTCGGTCTGCAGCGCGACTTTCTCTTTTTCGAAGACGATCGAGATTTCGTCGACACCGCCGTACGTAGCCTCGTGCGAGACGCCGATGAACGGCAGGCGGGTATCTACCACGTCGCCCTTGAGGCGCAGCATGTATTCACCCGTAGAGACCCTGGACGGGAAACCCCGCGGGATGATGCGGGTTATATCCAGTTTGAAATCAGGCTTTTCCAGCGCAGCGACCATCGCAGCGCGTTCGGCCTCTTTGGCAGCGGCACGCTCAGCGCGGGATGCCTGGGACGCGGCACCGCAGGAAGCGAGTGCAGCCACTGACAAAACCAAAACAAGGAGCTTGAGGATGTTTTTCATGATAATCTCCGTAAAAAATTGTCAGTAAAGATACAAATAATTGCAAATATCTTTGATTTTTGCGACATTTGTATGTTTTTGAAACACTTAAATTAGCTCTATATGACTGAATTGATTTCTAAGGTTCCGGAAGGACCGCTCGAACTGAAATGGTCGAAGCACAAAGCCGACATCAAAGTCGTGAGTCCTGCCAATAAGCGTAAAATGGAGATCATCGTGATCGGCACCGGTCTCGGTGGCGCTTCCGCAGCCGCCTCGCTGGGTGAGCTGGGCTACAACGTCAAAGTGTTCTGCATCAGCGACTCCCCCCGCCGCGCCCACTCCATCGCCGCGCAGGGTGGTATCAACGCCGCCAAGAACTACCAGAACGACAACGACTCCATCTACCGTCTGTTCTACGACACCATCAAGGGCGGTGACTACCGCAGCCGCGAGGCCAACGTGTACCGTCTGGCCGAAGTGAGCAACAACATCATCGACCAGTGCGTGGCCCAGGGCGTTCCCTTCGCCCGCGACTATGGCGGACTGCTCGACAACCGTTCGTTCGGCGGCGCGCAGGTCTCCCGTACCTTCTATGCCCGCGGCCAGACCGGCCAGCAGCTCCTCCTCGGTGCCTACGCAGCCCTGAACCGCGCCATCGCCAACGGTCATGTGAAATCATATCCCCGTCACGAGATGCTCGACCTGGTGCTCATCAACGGCCAGGCCAAAGGCATCATCGCCCGCAACCTGACCAACGGCAAGATCGAGCGCTTCGGCGCCCACGCCGTGGTCCTGGCCTCCGGCGGTTATGGCAACACCTACTTCCTGAGCACCAACGCCATGAACTCCAACGGCTCCGCCGCATGGCAGTGCTACAAGAGAGGCGCTTTCTTCGCCAACCCCTGCTTCGCGCAGATCCACCCGACCTGCATCCCGATCCACGGCGACCAGCAGTCCAAGCTGACCCTGATGTCTGAATCGCTGCGTAACGACGGCCGAATCTGGGTTCCCAAGAAACTGGAAGATGCCAAGAAACTGCAGGAAGGCAAGATCAAGGGTTCGCAGATTCCCGAAGAAGACCGCGACTACTACCTTGAGCGCCGCTATCCTGCCTTCGGCAACCTCGTTCCGCGTGATGTGGCTTCCCGTGCCGCCAAGGAGCGCTGCGACGCCGGCTACGGTGTGAACAACACCGGCAAGGCCGTTTTCCTCGACTTCCAAGATGCTTTCAAGCGCCTCGGCCGTGAGGTCGTGGACGCCCGCTACGGCAACCTCTTCGACATGTATAAGGAAATCACCGACGTCGATCCGCACGAAGAGCCGATGATGATCTACCCGGCCATCCACTACACGATGGGCGGCCTCTGGGTGGACTACAACCTGATGACCACCATCCCCGGCCTCTACGCCATCGGCGAAGCCAACTTCTCCGACCACGGCGGCAACCGCCTCGGCGCTTCGGCCCTGATGCAGGGTCTGGCCGACGGCTACTTCATCCTGCCGTACACCATCGGTGACTACCTGGCCAGCAAGTTCAAGGAACCCAAGACCGACACCAACGCTCCCGAATTCGAAGCCGCCGAGAAAGCCGTCCAGGCTAAGATCGACCGTCTGATGAACATCAAGGGTAAACGCACCGTCGACTCCATCCACAAGGAATTGGGCCACATCATGTGGGAATATGTGGGCATGGCCCGCAACAAGGCCGGTCTGGAAAAAGCCATCGGCCTGATCCAGGACCTCAAGAAGGAATTCTGGTCCAACGTTTACGTGGCCGGTGAAACAGGTGTCTTCAACCAGGAACTTGAAAAAGCCCTCCGCGTGGCCGACTTCCTCGAAATCGGCGAACTGATGGCCCGCGACGCCCTCAACCGCAACGAATCCTGCGGCGGACACTTCCGCGAGGAAATGCAGACCGAAGAAGGCGAAACCAAACGTGACGACGAGAACTACATGTACGTCTCCGCCTGGGAGTACAAGGGCGACGATGTCAAACCCGAACTCCACAAGGAACCGCTCAAGTTCGAATTCGCCCACGTGGCCACCCGTAACTACAAAGACTAATCTTAAGAAAGAAGTGATATGAATTTTACGTTAAAAGTCTGGCGTCAGAGAGACGCGAAAAGCAAAGGACACTTTGAGACCTATCAGGTGAAGGACATCTCGGAAGGCACTTCTTTCCTGGAGATGATGGACATCCTCAACGAGCAGCTGATCGGCGAGAAGATCGACCCGGTCGCCTTCGATGCAGGTTGTCACGGCAAACAGAGCGGCCCCGTGTCGTTCGACCACGACTGCCGCGAAGGTATCTGCGGCGCCTGCTCGCTCTATATCAACGGCCGTGCACACGGCCCGGAAAGCGGCGTAACCACCTGCCAGCTCTATATGCGCAAATTCAAGGATGGAAGCACCATCACCATCGAGCCCTGGCGCAGCCGCGGCTTCCCGGTGATCAAAGACCTGGTGGTCGACCGTGGTGCTTACGACAAGATCCTGCAGGCAGGCGGCTTCATCAGCGTCAACACGGGCGGTGTTCCCGATGCCAACGCGATTCCCATTCCGAAGAAAAATGCGGACGAGAGCATGGATGCAGCTTCCTGCGTAGGATGCGGCGCTTGCGCGGCAACCTGCAAGAACGGTTCCGCCATGCTGTTCGTCGCAGCGCGCGTCAGTTCGCTCGCCCTGCTCCCGCAGGGTAAAATCGAGGGTGCCCGCCGTGCCAAGGCTATGGTCGCCAAGATGGACGAACTGGGCTTCGGCGCCTGCACCAACACCCGTGCCTGTGAGATGGAATGCCCGAAACATATTACGGTGAGCCACATCGCCCGCCTGAACCGGGAATTCCTCAAGGCGAAGTTCAAAGACTAGTTGAAAACGGCGCGCTCTTGTTGAAAAATATTCCGAATGTTGATAAGCATCCGTTTATTCCGATCTTATCCTTCGCTTTTCAACAATCCGCCTTTCAACAGTCCGTCTTCGGATGACTTATCCACAAAACGGCACCCATTTCGGCCGAGGCTTGAAATGGGTGTTTGTTTTCTGTTGAAATCTTCCTTGATAACTTGTCGCGGATGTTTTTTCAACAAAATCAACATGCTAAGAAATACCGGGAAAAACGTTTTTTAAATTGATTATTTATTAATTTTGTGTTGTTGACAAAGTTTGTGAAGGATGGCTGACGCATTCAATCCCCGTACGGAACAAAGCTACAAGGAAAGCGATTTCGACAAGGTGATCCGGCCGCAGCGTTTTGAAGAGTTCTCCGGGCAGGACAAGGTGCTCGAGAATCTCAAGATCTTTGTCAAGGCTGCGATGCTGCGTGGCGAGGCCCTCGACCACGTGCTCTTTCACGGCCCTCCCGGTCTGGGAAAAACCACGCTGGCCCATATCGTTGCTTCGGAACTCGGTGTCAATCTGAAAATTACATCCGGTCCGATTCTCGACAAACCCGGCGACCTGGCCGGTCTGCTGACTTCCCTGGAAGAGGGGGATGTCCTTTTTATCGATGAAATCCATCGCCTGAGTCCTGTCGTGGAAGAGTATCTGTATTCCGCGATGGAGGACTATCGCATCGATATCATGATCGATAAAGGACCTGGCGCCCGCAGCGTACAAATTTCTCTAAACCCTTTCACCTTGATTGGCGCTACGACGCGAAGCGGCTTGCTCACTTCGCCGCTCCGTGCCCGCTTCGGCATCCAGTGTCATTTGGAGTATTACGACGCCAGCGTGCTTTTCAACATCATCCGCCGCAGTGCCGGTATTCTGGATATCGAGATTGAAGATGAAGCTGCGCGCGAAATCGCGCTTCGCAGCCGCGGTACGCCGCGTATCGCCAATTCCCTGCTGCGCCGTGTCCGTGACTTCGCACAAGTGCGGGGTAACGGTGTCATTGATTTGGAAATCACGCGTTTCGCGCTCAATGCCCTGAATATCGATACGCGTGGTCTCGATGCCATCGACAATAAGATCCTGCTGACCATCATCGAAAAATTCGGCGGCGGTCCGGTCGGCGCCGGAACCATTGCCACAGCCATCAGTGAAGATGTAGGTACGCTGGAAGAAGTATATGAACCTTTCCTGATCAAGGAAGGATTCCTTACGCGCACACCGCGCGGTCGCGTCGTTACAGACCTGGCTTATCGTCACCTTGGAAAAACAAATCTGTCCTATGAAAAAGATCTTTTCTCTTAGCCTCGTACTGGCACTTGCCCTTTTGAGCACTTTCCCCACGGATGCCTGCACCTCCGCTATCTTTACCGGAAAAGCAACGCCCGACGGTCGTCCGTTACTCTGGAAACATCGTGATACAGGTGAATTGAACAACCGCATCGAATTCTTCCCTTCCGGCAATGGCCGCAAATACGGTTTCCTCGGACTGGTCAACAGCCCGGTGCAAGATGGAGAAGTCTGGTATGGCACCAATGAAGTCGGTTTTTCCATCATGAATACGGCTTCTTATAATCTGCAGAGCGAAAATGCGGATTTCGAAGACCAGGAAGGCGTCGTGATGTATCAGGCACTGGGTTCCTGCAAGACCCTGCAGGACTTCGAAAAGATGCTCGACAAGATGAAAAAGCCCCGTGGCGTTGAGGCCAACTTCGGTGTCATCGACGCGGAAGGTGGCGCTGCCTATTATGAAGTCAACAACACGGAGTGGCGTAAAATCGATGTCAACGATCCGAAGATTGCACCGGAAGGCTTTCTGATCTATACGAATCACTCTTATACGGGCCGCAAAGATGAAGGTATGGGTTATGTGCGCTACAACACGGCCAATGAAATTTTTCACAAAGCCTGGATCCGTGGCGTGAACGTGACGCCGCAGTGGATTTTCAACAATCTTTCGCGCAGCTACTACAACTCCCTGCTGGGCATCGACCTGAACCAGAATCCGGAACTTGCACCGGACGGTTGGTTTGTGGACCAGGATTTCATTCCGCGCCGCAGCACGAGTGCCTCGATCGTGGTCAAGGGTGTGCGCAAAGGAGAGAATCCGAACCTTACGGTGATGTGGACGGTGCTGGGTTATCCGCCGTGCGGTATCGCCATTCCGCTGTTCGTCGCGGCTGGAAAGGATCAGCCGGCTTATATGCTTAAATCGGATGGTTACGACAACTGCGTGATGTGCGACGAAACCCTGGCACGCCGTGCCAGCATTTTCCCGCTTTCCCGTGGCAATGGCCGCAACTATTTCAACGTAGGGATGGCGCAGTACTTCATGCACATGCTCTTCCCGCTGGAAGACAATAACTTCATGGTGACGGAAAAGATGATGGAGGAGCAGTACAAGAAAGGATCGATCGACAAGGCAGCCATCAGCAAGCTCTACGGTGAGATCCAGGCGACGGTTCCCCAGATATGATCATTTCTTCCCAAGCCGTTTACATAGCCAATGCGGTGAAGCGCGCCCCGACCGGTGCGCTTCACGTCGTGATTGCCGACACCAAGAAGCAGGCCTATTACCTGGCCTCCGACCTCGACAATTTCTTCCTGCAGGACAATCTGTTCTATTTTCCGACCACCACGGAAAAATCGGAATACAAACAGAACACCGCCCTCCTGCAACGAACCGCAGCCCTTTCCGCCATCACCCGCTGGACCGAGATTTCCGAATCTACTTCCGTCATTCCCGGTCAAACCGGGAATCTTGATGGTAGTTACGAAATTTTCCCGCAACTCTATAAAAAAGAGCTCGTTCCATCGACCCTTGTCGTCACTTATACCGAAGCGGTGCAGGAGCGCGTGCTGCGTTCCAAAAAGATCAGGGATTCGATTCTTACGCTGCGCAAGGGTGAATCGCTGTCCCACGCTGTGATCAGCGACGTGCTCTTCGAGGAAGGGTTTCGGAAAGTGGATTTCGTGACGCAGCCGGGAGAATTCGCGCTGCGCGGCAGTCTGGTGGATATCTATTCCTTTGCGGACGAGAAGCCGCTCCGTATCGATTTCTTCGGCGATGAGATAGAGACGATCCGGCACTTTAATCCGGACAATCAGCTTTCGATGGGCGAAGCGCTCCGGGAAGTATCGATCTATCCGAATCTCGACAGTATCGGACAGGATGCAGAGTATGTGGGCTTTATGGAAGTGCTTCCGAAAGGCACGCAGATTTGGGACCTGCGCAAAGATATCCTGGAGAAAGAAGAAGGAAATATCTTGCCGCAGCCGGCTTTCGCCAAGAATTTCGAACTCCTCGCCGATGACATCGTCAAGAAGCAGATAGAGGGCTATACCGTCACGATCCTTTCGCCCAATGAGAGCCAGACGCGTCGTCTGAAAGAGATCCTGCGCAATGTCAAGCCGCTCTTCCTGCCGCTTTCCCTCCACGAGGGGTATATCGACAAAGCCTCGAAGAACTGCTATTATACAGACCATCAGATCTTTGAGCGCTATCATAAGCTGAGTATCCGGCGCCAGGTGGAAAAGGCCGAGCAGATGACCATCAGCGACCTGAATGCGCTGCGCATGGGTGATTATGTGGTGCATATCGACCACGGCGTCGGACAGTACGGCGGTCTGGTGAAAACCCATGTGGGCGGCCGGACGCAGGAAGCGGTCAAACTCATCTACAAGGACGGCGACGTGGTGTTCGTCTCCATCCATTCGCTCCATCGCATCTCGAAATTCAAGTCGCGCGACGGCGAGCCGCCCAAAATCTACAAACTCGGCAGCAAGGCCTGGGAGAATCTCAAGCGCTCCACCAAGTCGAAGGTCAAGGATATTGCAGAAGACCTGATCAAGTTGTACAGTGAACGGCAGCAGGCGCGCGGATTCGCGTTCTCGAATGATACGTTCATGCAGCAGGAACTCGAATCCTCGTTCATGTTCGAGGATACGCCCGACCAGGCCGCCGCAACCGAGGCCGTGAAGGCCGATATGGAGAGTCTGCACCCCATGGACCGCCTGGTCTGCGGCGATGTGGGCTTCGGTAAGACCGAAGTAGCCATCCGCGCCGCTTTCAAAGCCGTGTGCGACAGCAAGCAGGTAGCCGTGCTGGTACCTACTACAATTCTCGCGTTGCAGCACTACCAGACTTTCCAGGCCCGTCTCAAGGATTTCCCGGTTCGGGTCGATTACATCAGCCGTCTGCGCACTGCCAAGGAAATCAAGCAGATCGGCGAGGATATCGCCAGTGGACGGACCGATATTCTGATCGGAACGCATCGGATTTTGAACAGCAGCTTGAAATTCAAGGATTTGGGTTTGCTCGTCATCGACGAGGAGCAGAAGTTCGGCGTCACGGCCAAGGAAAAGATCCGCCAGATGAAGACTTCGGTCGATACGCTGACCCTCACCGCAACGCCGATTCCGCGCACGTTGCAGTTCTCCCTGCTGGGTGCGCGCGACCTCTCTATCATCAATACCCCGCCGCCCAACCGTATCCCCGTCACTACGGAAGTCATCCGTTTCGACGAAGAGTACCTGGCCGATATCATCACCCGGGAAATCGAGCGCGGCGGACAGGTGTATTTCGTGCACAACCGGGTCGATGACATCTTTGCCGTGCGCGATACCCTGCACCGCATCTGCCCGAAGGCGGAAATCTGTGTGGCGCACGGCCAGATGGAAGCCAAGGAACTGGAATCCAAGATCCTGCAGTTCATCAACGGGGACTATGACATCCTGCTTTCCACGACCATCATCGAAAACGGCATCGACATTCCGAATGCCAACACGATGATCGTGGACCGGGCGCAGCGTTTCGGCCTGAGTGACCTGCATCAGCTTCGCGGACGCGTGGGCCGCAGCAACGTCAAGGCCTACTGCTACCTGATTGTGCCGGAAGAGGAGCGGCTTACCGACGATGCGCGTCGCCGCATTCGCGCTCTCGAAGCTTTCAGCGACCTGGGCAGCGGCTTCAACATCGCGATGCAGGACCTCGACATCCGCGGTGCCGGAAACCTGCTGGGCGCCGAACAGTCGGGCTTTATGGCTGAAATGGGCTTCGAAACGTATATGCGCATCCTCAAGGAAGCCATGAACGAGCTGGCCCTTACCCGTACGGACGACGCTGAAGCGATTCCGAATCTTACGTACGAATTGGATACGCAGGTCGATACCGACCTCGAAATGATGATTCCCGATTCGTATGTCAACGTGCCTTCCGAAAAGATCCGGCTCTACAAGGAACTCGACGGTATCAAATCGGAAGACCTGCTCAAGCGCTTCACGGCCAACCTGGCCGACCGTTTCGGCTCGCCGATTCCCACGCCGGTGCTTGAACTGATCGACGTGGTGCGCCTGAGAATGATGGCCAGCAAGATGGGTATCGAGCGCATCGTGCTGAAAAACAACGTGATGCTGGCCTATTTCATCGCCGACCGCAACCATCCTTTCTTCCAGTCGGCGGCCTTCGACGCCATCCTGCAGCAGATGGCTGCCCGGCGCGCCGGTATCAGTTTGTTGGAAAACAACGGGAAACTCTACTTCAGGGTACCCGATATCCGCTCGGTGAAGGCCGCCGCCCAGGTTCTCGCGCCCTTTTTGGTATAATGTTTGATTTTTATTACATTTGCAGTTCACACGCGAAAGCAAACGCAAAGGTGAAAAAGATTCAGACATTGTTGGTCGCGCTCGGCCTCCTGCTTCTGGCCCCGGTTCAGAACGTCCTGGCACAGGACGACGATCCGCTGGCCGGCAGCGCCTATTCGCCCTACTCCCTTTTCGGATTCGGAGATATGCTGCGCCTGGGCACCTCCTACAACCAGTCGATGGGCGGCATCGGCATCGCCGACCGCAACGTGCGTTACATCAACATCCTGAACCCCGCCGCCGTCACGGCGCGCGAGCAGAAGTCCTTCATGATGGACTTCGGGCTGGAAAACCGCAACACGCTCTATCAGAGCGGCACCGCCCGTTCCGCCAACAACACCTTCAACATGCACCACATCGTGGCGACCTTTCCCATCGCCACGCATTCGGCCTTCAAGGTGGGCGTGATGCCCATCAGCAGCGTGGCGTATGACTTCCAGTCCAAAGAGAACTCCGATGCACTCCTCTCCGAGGTGGGCGACATCAAGTACGAGCGCACAGGACGTGGCGGCATCTACCAGGCCTTCCTGGGCGCCGGCGTGACGCTGTGGCACCGCTTGAGCCTGGGAGCGGAAGCCCAGTACTATTTCGGCAAGATCAACCGCGGCAGCAACGCCGACTTCCTGAGCAGCGCCTCGTACCGCACGCTCCTCACCGGATGGGACTACAACATCAGCTGCTTCGGCGGCAAGGTGGGTCTGCAGTACACGCAGCCCCTGACCAACGCGCTGAGCGCCGTGGTGGGCGTCACCTATGACATCGCCACGCCCCTGCGCGGGCACGAGACGCGCTACGCGATCGGCGAAGGCAGCTCCAAGAAAGACACAGTGGTTTTCAACAAGAAATCGCTCTCGGACTACCGCATCCCCGCCGAACTGGGCGCCGGCATCACGCTGCGCTACGCCGACCAGTGGATGATTGGTTTCGACTACACGCGCCAGGACTGGAGAGGCGTCGACTTTGGCGGCTATCCGGGCGTTGATTTCCAGACAGGTGTCGCGCAGAACTTCCGCGCCGGCTTGGAATTCACCCCCAACCGCTACGATGTCCGCAGCGGCTTCGGCCATTTCCTGCGTCGTCTTACCTACCGGGGCGGTGCCTACCGGGAAAGATCCTACCTGATGCTGAGCGGCGTACCTGTGGCCTCGACAGGCGTGACGCTAGGCGTCGGCATCCCCGTTTTCCGCTATTACAACAGCATCAATTTCGGTGTGGAATTCGGCCAGCGGGGCACCCTGAAGGGCAATCAGATCCGGGAAAGGTATTTTTTATTCAATATTTCCTTCAATTTGCACGATATTTGGTTCATCAAGCCATTGTATAACTAAACGCTAAACGGACAACTCAACAAAGCACGAATATGAAAAAGTTTGCCATCATTCTCCTGACCCTGCTGCTCGCAGTACCCGGATTCGCGCAGGGACGTTATGGAAAGGACAGCGCGGAATGCGTGAAGTATCTTTCCTACTATTCCGAGCTCGTGAAGCAGAACAACCTCAAGGATGCCGCTCCTTTCTGGCGCCAGGCCTTCAGCCTCTGCCCGCCGACCGCGAACCAGAACATGCTCATCAACGGTCAGCGGATCATGCGCTATGAGATTCCGCAGAACAAGAAGGATCCCGCCCGTTACAAGGAACTCGTGGACACCCTGCTCATGCTGAGCGACGTTCGTGCCCAGTACTATCCCAAGTACAGAGTAAAGAGCCTCGACAACAAGGCCATCGACGTGATCAACTACTTCGATTCCGACTACGAGACCCAGTACAAGCTCCTGACCGAGGTCCTCACCGAGATCAAGTCCGAGGCCAGCCCGGCCGTCTTCGTCAACCAGATGCAGTCAGCTGTCGCCATGTACCGTAACGAGAAACTCTCTCCGGAAGACGTGATGAACAACTACACCACCATCTCCGGCTACCTCGACGACAAGATCGACTCGAGCAACGATCCGGAATACCGTGGTGCCAAGCAGAGCGTCGAATCGATCCTGATCGACAGTGGCGTTGCCTCCTGCGACAACCTGGTGAGCCTCTACACCCCCCGCTTCGAAGCCAACCCGAACGACGAGGCGCTCCTGACCAACATGGTCAAGATGCTCTCCAAGAGCGAGTGTATGAACACCGACCTGTTCCTCCGCTCGATCGTGGCCCTCAACGAGATCAACCCGACCGCCAGCTCGGTCTACGGCCTCTACCGCCTCTACTCCTCGCGTGACGAGAACACGAAGGCCGCCGAAGCCCTCGAGCGCGCCATCAGCCTCCTCAATCCGGAAGATGTGCAGACCAAGGCCGACTATACCTTCGAACTGGCTACCTACTACTTCAAGAAGTGCGGCAAAGCCGCCTCTGCCGTAGCCAAGGCCAAGGAAGCCGCCGAAATCGACGAGTCGTACCGCGGCAAGTCCTATCTGCTGATCGGAACCATCTGGGGTGCACAGAAATGCGGTGGCGACGAAGTCAGCAGCCGCGCCCACTTCTGGGTGGCCGTCGACTACCTGCAGCGCGCCGCTTCGGCCGATGCCTCGGTGGCTGAAGAAGCCAACAGCCTGGCCGCCCAGTACCGCCGCTACTTCCCGAAGACGGAAGACGCCTTCTTCCTCGACATCACCGACGGCAGCCGCTACACGGTTTCCTGCGCCGGCATGACCGAAAGCACGACGGTCCGTACCAACAAATAATTGAGAAGGTCCCTTCACTACAGACACTGCACGATGGCTGCCGCACTCGCGGCGGCCATCGTGTCGTTGTTTTCCTGCGGCGAACCTGAGTCGCCTGATTTCGATTTCGAGCAGACCCCCGTCCAGGTGGTCCGCGACATGAGCATCCTGCAGACCGACCGGGGCGAAGCCACGATGCGCATGCACGCGCCGCTGATGCAGCGCTTCAATTTCTTCAAGGATTCGCTCCAGCAATCCTATGAACTCTACTCCGACGGTTTCTTCGTCGATGCCTATACCGAAAACGGCCAGCTCGAGACGACCATCACCGCCGAGCAGGCCAAACACGTGACCACGCAGGGCCGAGAATCCTGGAGCGCCTTCGGCAACGTGGTGGTAATCAACCACATCAAGGGTGAGAAAATGGAGACCGACACCCTTTACTGGAACCAGGCCGAAAAGCAGATCTACACCGACTGCTATGTGCGCCTGACCTCCGACAGCGGCATGCTCCAGGGCTACGGGATGACCTCCGACGAGCGAGCCCGCAATTCGGTCATTTTGCGTCCCTTCGACTGGTACGCCGTGGAGCGCGATTCCACGTATTCCTACATCGATACCCTCAATCAGATGGGTCCGAGGAGAAAATAATCCGTTTTTTTGCATTTTTTCTCATTTTCCGACTCAACGTTTTACCGCCTTTTTGCATCTAATAACTGATTTTTGTGTACTTTTGCACTTCATCCCAGAAAGGGCCTGATTGGATAGTAACACAAAGATTAATAACTAAAACTAAACACAATGGCGGTATTAGAGAAAATTCGCGTCAAATTCGGAATTTTAATCACAGTACTCGTCGCGCTGGCGCTCCTGTCGTTCATCCTCGATCCGACGACGCTGCGTTCAGCCTTCGATCGCTTTTCATCAGACAACAAAGTTGGTACGATGAACGGTAAGTCCGTGTCGTACAAAGAGTTCTATGAGGAGCTCAATACCTATACAGAGATTGCCAAGATGATGGGCCAGAACCCCTCCTCCGAGGAACAGCAGGCTCAGCTGCGCGACGCAGCCTGGCAGTCCATTTTCGACAACCAGGTCTTCATCCCGAAGGCTGAGGCGGCCGGCCTGTCCGTCGGTGAGGAAGAGATGCTCGACCTCACGCAGGGCAACAACATCTCCCCGGTCCTTCTCCAGCAGGGCCTCTTCCTCGACCGCGACGGCAACTTCAGCCGCGAAACCCTGGTCGATTTCGTGCAGTCCATCGACTCCGACGACTCCGGCAACTCCGCCGCTTACTGGTCTTTCCTCGAAGAAGGTGTCTTCCGCAACCAGCTGTATGCCAAGTACGCTTCCCTCCTGGAAAAGAGCGACGTGCTGAGCGACCTTGAAAAGGCCCGCCTCGTGGCCGACGGCAACGTCACGGCCGACGTGGACTTCGTCTTCGAGCCCATCTCCTTCGTAACCGACAGTACGGTCAAAGTCTCCTCCGAGGAGATCCGTCGCTACTTCAACGACCACAAGGAGCAGTTCAAGCAGCCCGCCAACCGCGACATCGAATACGTGATGTGGGAAGTGGTCCCCTCCGCACAGGACTATGCCGACACGAAAGCCGAGTTTGACGCCCTCTACGAGGACTTCGCCAAGGCCGACAACCTGAAAGCCTTCGTGACCCTGAACTCCGACAGCAAGTGGAACCCGTACTACTTCACGGAAGACCAGCTCTCCGTCACTCCGGAATTCCAGCAGACCGCCTTCCACGCACCGGTCGGTACGGTCAGCCCCGTCGTCACGGAAGACAAAGCTTACGCTGCGATGCGTGTGGCCGACGTCCGGATGATGGCCGATTCCGCACACGTATATTATAAGGTATACCCATATTCCCAGGAAGCCGAAGCCGACGTCTTCGTCAACGACCAGCTCCGCAAGACCGATATTTCCCAGTTCACCGAAATGGGCTGGATCACCCAGGACTTCATTCTGGCCAACGGACTCAACGAACTCGACGCCGCTTTTGATTCCCCGCAGAAAGTCTTCAAGGTTAAAAATGTGAACAACCAGGCCATCCTCGCCGTCTATGTTCCCGAGCGGACCAAAGCGCTCAAGAAAGTGCAGGTGGCAACCCTGATGAAGAACGTCCTTCCTTCTGACGAGACCTACCGTGACTTCCAGATGAAGGCCGTGGAGTTCGCCGATGCCTGTGATGGCAAGTACGAGAACTTCCAGAAGCTTTCCCAGGAGCAGAATCTGCCGGTGATACCTATTAATAATATGCTGCAGACCAACCGTCGCATCGGCCCCGCCGACAATGCGCGCGAAGTGGTCTCCTGGGTCTTCGACAAGAAGACCAAAGCCGGCCAGGTTTCCGACCTGAAAATCGTCGACAACAAGTACTACTTTGTTACAGCTGTAACCAAAGTCCGCAAGGAAGGCTACGCCGACATCCAGGATGTCGCGTCCGATATCAGCTCGCTGCTCCAGACCCGCAAGACGGTCGCCGTGAAGCTTGACGAAGTCAAAGAGAAGATTGCTGGCCTGACGACGCTCGAACAGGTAGCCGAGACGCTCGGCACCACGGTGAGCCACTATCCCGGCATCTCTTTCGGCTCAACCCAGTACAATCAGAATGACCCCGCTCTCGTGGGCGCCGTGGCGGCTGCTCCCGAGGGAACCATCCAGACAGTGGGGGGCAATGTCGGTGTCTATGTCTTCGAAGTTTCCAACCGCACGGCCGGCAACTTCTTCTCTGAGAACGACGCAGCGACCCAGCTCGCCCGCAAGGCATCCTGGCACAACAGCATTTTACAGTCCGTAATTGCCAATGAGGCAGATATTAAAGACAATAGAGCAAGATTTTTTTAACATTTTTTCAACAAACGCTGGAAAAATTCCCCAAAAATTTGGACATCTAAAATATTATGTCTAATTTTGAGGCGATAAACTGTGTAGTAATTTATTGTTTAACCAAAAAATCATAAACACACTTAACAAATTTTTTTTATGAAAAAGATTATTTATTCACTGGTGATCATGATTGCTGCCGGCAGTCTTTTCACTTCATGTATTGACCAGGCGGAGCCTGTCGGTATCCTCGAGATACGCACCGCCAAGGCCGATTACATCCGCGCGCTGAAAGACCTGCGTGCCGCTGACGCCGAGTTCCGTCGTGCCGAGGCTGCCCTCAAGCAGGCCGATGCACGTTACCGTGACGCCGAAACGGCGTATATGAATGCTAAGACCGACAATCAGAAGCTTCTCAACGAACTCCAGGCCCTCCTCAATGAGGCCCAGGCTATGGAGAACGAACTCCGTGCCGCCCAGATCGCTGACGAGATCGCCCGCCTGGCCATGCAGATGGAAGAAGACGCCAAACAGCACGAGATCAACATGCTGGATCTCGAGAAGAATCTCAATCAGGCTGCTGAAGACCTCCGCGTCGCCCTCCGCAACATCGCCCTCCACTCCCAGGACCTGACCAACGACGAGAAACTCGCCGTGGCTGAGGCTGTCGCCGTTTACGAAGGTATCTTCGAGGTGTACCAGAAGCAGGTTGTGAAGGTGAAAGAAGCACAGGCTAAGCTTGATTCGCTTAAGGAATGGCGGTCTCGTTTTGCAGACCAGGCATGGGATAGCGAAGCTCATCAGTATCGCTATAAAGTCGTTCTTTGGCAACGCGCAATAGATCGTGCTTCTAAGCGTATTGAGGATAATAAAGCTAAACTGGAAGAAGTTCCCAGCCCGGACGAAATTGACATGAACGCTTGGAACGCCGAACTCGAGGCCATGCAGGCGGAGATTGACGCCCTGACGTACAATTTCGCTACCACTACGACCAAAGAAGTTGCCCAGTATTATGTGGACAATGTCCATGATGGTGTCAAGCAGTTTAATGACGCTGTCAAGGTGTTTATGGCCCAGTTCGACGGCTATGACCTCACCCCGCTCACCAAGGCTGAAGAAGCTTTGATCAAAGCCGGTGAAAAGAAGCAGGAAGACTTCAAACAGAAGATGGCAGACTCCATCGCTTTCCCGAAATTCCCGAAGGGTGAGATCAGTGCTGCTACTTTCAACAAGTTCGGTTATCTGCTCAAGAGCTATGTGCAGGCTGCTCCGAATGCTACGACCAACATCATGGCTCCGGCTGCCGACACCATCAAGATCGTTGGTCCCGTCAACCAGGCTATGAAGGACTTCATCATGGGTAAGGCTGGCAACGGTGAGAACTCGCAGAAGTACGAATACACCGACAAGAACAAAGTCAAACAGACCCTCTATGCCAACTATGGTCTCTGGGGTGCCTATGATATCCTCGAGCGTGAACTCGTGACCACACAGGAAGAGGCTGCCAGCGAAGAGAAGGTGAAAGAACTTGAGAAGGAAATGAAGAAGCAGGACAGCATTTGGGCTGCCCACCGTCAGATCCTGATCGACGGCCTTGCCAAGTTTGAACCTTATACCAAGGCTATCGATGAGTACGCTAAAGCTGTCGAAAAGAATGGTAAAGGTGCTCAGGGCATGGTCCAGGCCATCAAGGACATCAAGACCGCTTTCGGTCATGTGAAAGGTCTGACCCAGGCTAACTTTGACTACTACGACTCCACGGAGTTCTTCAAGGCTATTATCGCTTTTGCCAAGGCCCGCGAAGAATATCTTGACTACACGGCTCCCAAAGCTAAGGATATTGATCCTCAGAGTGACACCAAGCGTGACTCCACCGTATTCTATTACAGCAAGGGCAAGTCTGGTGCCGGTAAGCCGATTCTCGCTTCCAAGAAATTCTCTGAACTGACCTGGGAAGAACTGCGTGCTGGTGAATACGAATATGACACCACTAACCCGGGTGACAATACGCCTTATGGCAGTTCTCAGACCAACGCCTTCGGCAACATCATCAAACAGTTGATGGGTGCCAACTTCGCTACTGCGCTTACTGGTGCAACGATTGCTGACCCGACCGTGTCTGACGACATGACCAGCGCACTGTACAATACCTACACCCTCGTTACCTGGGGTGATCCCAAGAAGATTCAGAAGGGTGGTGCAGATTATATGTCCGCTGATATCACGGCCAAGAAGGATGCTGTCAAGGATGCCGTCCAGGAATACCTTGATGTTTACAATTCCTTCTGGAACAAGAGCGTGACGGCTGCTGGCACCGAATACGATGCTTACTTCACCGCTGTCGAAAATGGCGCCAAGGCTGCTGACATTGCCAAGGCTAAGACGAACGCTGAGAAGGCTATTGCAGCTCTCCTCGATCCGACCCTCGATCCGAAGTGCTACACGCTCAAGACCTTCAAACCGTATGAGGACAAGGCTCCGATCGTGACCTTCAGCGATGGTACGAATGTCGATAATACGGATGCCATGAACGCTGTCCTTACGGCTGTTGATCCTTCCTGCACCGACAAGACGGATAACACCTGGTTCGAGACCAACCCGATTTCGGGCGGTGCGATCTTCAATGGCAACAATACTGATTTCTACAAGGCCATGAAGGCTGAGTATGACTACTATGTTGCTACCAACCCGAAGATTACCGACGAACTCGCCGCTGTCAAGGCTTGGATCGAGGAAGTCGAGAAGACCTTCAAGGCTGATGCTGACAAGACCGGTCAGGATGATACGGCTGCTTACAAGGCATGGCAGAAAGCGTACAAGGCTGCTACCGATCACGCTGCCGACCTGATTGAATTCCTTGCTGCACTCGCAGAATTCGCTGGTGTTGATGAAGAAGGCAATCCGAATACCCCCGTTGTGATTCCTGACATCTATGACAGCCCCGAGACGATTGCTCCGAACAAGATCTTCTATCTCTTTGATACGAATGTCCTCGGTGATGTGACGGGTTGGATGGAAGGCCTCGGTGGTAAGCAGCTCGAACTTGCCAAAGAACTCTTCCCTGATTTCCCTGCCAAGTATGCTGAGTGGAAGGTCGCTACCGATGAGTATCTCGATCAGAAAGAACATCTGAATATCCTGATGGATTCCTTCAAGGCCGCTTACTATGCCGCTGCTAAGGCTGCCGGTTACGATGAATTCAACAAAGCAGGCAAGGCTGCTGCTGATTGGGATGCCCTCTTCAAGGCTTACAAAGATGCTCGCGAAGCCTATGTCAATAAGCTGAAGCAAGCCATTAAGGATGACACGAAGGTAATCGACGATAATGCTAAGAAGATTGCCGATTACTGGAGCGAGATTCCTGTAATTAATATTGAAATTGCCGATGCTGATGCTAACTTGAAGATTGAGCAGCATCGCCTTGAAGCTCTTGAGAATGCTCTTGCCCTTGCCAAGGCTAACATGGAGAAGATCCTCGAATATGTCCAAAGCCAGGATGCTAACTTCGTGCTGGTGAACGGTTATGCAGACAATGCTGCATTCGACGTGAGCGCGCTCACTGCCGCACTCGATGTTCTCAAGAACCTCGGTATCTCGATCCCGGGTGTTATCTAATCAAGCGAATAATCTTATAACCAACAAAACACGTTTTTAAAACGGACAATATGTTGAAAAGATTAAGCATACTTATCATGACAATCCTTATGGTTGTGCCCGCAGTGGCACAACCTAAGGAGGGTTGTGAGTGTGTGTTTGCACCGAAGGCAGGACAGTTCCAGTTCCAGCTGAATGTAGGTACGGGTCAGTTCTTCAATGACTTCACGGGCCTGTATTACATGCTTCCGGACGAGGACGGCACGGCGATTGGTCTCGGCAGCGATGCCAATACGCTTGAGCCGGGTACGTTCGGCAACGCCTACATCAGCGGTGACCTCTCTACCCTGCTGACGAACACCGGCAGCCTCAACTTCATGACGAGGAACTGGTCGGTGGGAATGAAACTGTTCCTTACGGATCACATCAACATCAACCTGTCGGGTGCATACATCCTGAACATGCAGCCGAACAAGCCTTTCCAGGAAGGTGAGCGCTATGACATCGCCGGTCTGAACTTCAAGGACTACGATATCAGCGTTACCCCGGCCACCGTGGCCCCGGGCGACGACTATGCGCAGAAAGCCATCCTCGGTGCGGTGACGAACCGGTTGATGGTGCAGTTGGGAACGGAGTACTACTTCAACACGAAGAACGAGCGCATCTTCCCGTATCTGGGCGTATTCGGCCAGTTCAAGATGGCTCGCATCGAGAGCTTCTACCCGAACACGGGACAGTACATGCCGACGGACTATCCGGCTGGCGAAGGCTATCCCGATATGGTGAACGAGGAGGTTGACATGTATCGTACCTCCCGCGGTGGACAGGCTCTCGGCTTCGGAGGTGGTATCAACTTCGGTGTGGAATACGCGTTGATGGAAGGTCTGTTCGTAGGTATCGAGGTCGCGCCGGTGTGCTACCAGTACACGCTCCTGCATCTGCAGGTCGGCGGCCAGGATCCGTACTACGCTTCGAACCACAATCTCCGCGCATTCGCATTCCCGCAACTCACATTCGGATTCAGATTCTAAAAACCTGACGCAAGTCAGTACTGAAAAAATAAAGGGTGATCTTTCATGGTCACCCTTCATTTTTTATTTTAGCTGTTTATTCCATTTATTGCATCTACGGGATGTAGTTTTGCGGCATGGCGGGCGGGGGCGACACCGAAGGTCAGGCCGATAATAATAGCTACAATGAGTCCTGTGGCGATGGCTCTTGGCGAAAGCGTGAGTGGTAAAGTCATTTTGCCAGATAGCCGATAGGTCAGCATGAGTATTTCCATCAGCGCAATGCCAGCGGTGCCGCCCATGAGGGAGAGGATTGTGGATTCGCCCAGGAATTCTTGTTCGATGCGCCGTCTTTTCGCGCCCAGCGCCCGGCAGATGCCGATTTGGGGCTTTCTTTCTTCTACGGAGACGTAGAGCATATTTGCGATGCCGAAGCCGCCTACGAGGAGGGAGAAGATCCCGATGATCCAGCCTAATTTGGTGAGTATGGCGAAGATTTCATTCATTTCGTCGAGCAGGAAGGAGAGTCGGTTGAGGGCGAAGTTGTCTTCTTGTCCGGGGCTGAGGCGGCGGTATTCGCGTATAATCGTTCGAATCCGTTCCGGGTTGGCGCCCGAAACGACGATACTGCTCCGGAGTGGCGCCTGTCGTTGCGACTTATAGGAGACCAGTCGTACCTGGTCAACATCGACCGGGCTCACAGTTGTCAAACCGGCTTTTGCAAAGATGCCGATCACTTCGTAGCGTTTTCCTTCCAACCACAAGGGGTCGCCGCAAGTTATTTTCCTTCCGTCGGTGGCTTCGACCGCTGAGCCGACAATTACGACCGGCAGACCTTCTTCCAGCTCTCGTTGCGTGAAATAGCGCCCCTGCGCCAGAGACTGAGGAACCAACAGGCTCCAATCTCCATCCACACCGACCGTTTCCGGGCCGTAGGCGGCGAAGGCAATCCGGTCAAAGGCCGTTCCGTCGCCTCTTTCTTTAACATACTGATATTCTCTCCAGGTAACGGAGGGTCGCGTGGCGTATTCCCACCAGCGGAAGACGCCGTCTTCGTTCAGGTCGGGTTCGAGGGGTTCGCGGTCGATGAAGAGCAGGTCGCTGCCGAAGGCGGAGAAGCCTTCGCGTACGCTGGTCTGGACGGAGTCCACCAGCGTTAGCGCGGCCACGATCGAGAAGATGCCGATGGCGACGCCCAGCAACGAGAGCAGCGTACGGAAGCGGTCGGCCTTCAGTTGCCTGAAGGCTTGCGTCCAGAAATCATTCATCACACAGATCCTCCTTCTCTTTCTAATTTCTGCTTACAGTCCCAGTTTCTTTTTGAGTCCCCGGAGGGCGTCGAAGGCGTCGAGCGGGGAGAGTTTGTTGATGTCGATGCGGGTGAGTTCGTCTTTGATGTCCAGCAGGAGCGGGTCGTCGAGCTGGTAGAGGGAGAGCTGGACGCCTTGCGAGGCGCTTGCGGCTGCGGTTTTGGCGCCGGAAAGGTCGGGCGCGGCGGCCTCCAGCTCGCGGAGTTTCTTTTCGGCGCGATAGACGACGTCTGAGGGCATGCCGGCCAGGCGGGCGACGTGGATGCCGAAGCTGTGGGCGACGCCGCCGGGGCAGAGTTTGCGCAGGAAGAGGATCTGGCCATCCACTTCCTTGACGGCGATGTGGAAGTTATGGACCCGCGGATAGCGTTTCTCCAGTTCGTTGAGTTCGTGGTAGTGCGTGGCGAAGAGGGTCTTGGCGCGGGAGTGGGTGTGGATGTGCTCTACGATGGCCCAGGCGATGGACATGCCGTCGAAGGTGCTCGTGCCGCGGCCGATCTCGTCGAGCAGGACGAGGGAGCGGTCGGAGAGGTTGTTCAGGATGGTGGCGGTCTCGAGCATTTCGACCATGAAGGTCGATTCGCCGCGAGAAATGTTGTCGCTCGCGCCGACGCGGGTGAAGATCTTGTCCACAATGCCCATTTTCAGCCGTTTTGCGGGCACGAAGCAACCGGTCTGGGCAAGGAGACAGATCAGGGCTGTCTGCCGCAGGAAGGCCGATTTACCGGCCATATTCGGGCCGGTGAGGATGATGATCTGCTGGCCGACGGTATCGAGATGCAGGTCGTTGGCCACATATTCTTCGCCATCCGGCATCATCTGCTCGATGACCGGGTGCCGACCCTGTACGATATCGATCGACAGGGAGTCGTTCAGCACGGGGCGGCAGTAGTCCTGGTCGCGGGCCAGGACGGCGAAGCCGGCGAGCACATCGAGCTGCGCCAGCGTAGCGGCATTGTGCTGCACGGCGGGGATTTCGGCCTGGATGGCCGCGACCAGTTCGCCGTAGAGGCGGGTTTCCAGGTCGAGGATGCGCTGTTCGGCGCCGAGGATGGTCTCTTCGTATTGTTTGAGTTCGTCCGTGATGTAGCGCTCCGCGCCGACAAGGGTCTGTTTGCGGATCCAATCCTGCGGAACCTTGTCTTTGAAGGTGTTGCGTACTTCCAGATAGTAGCCGAACACGTTGTTGTAACCGATTTTGAGGGAGCCGATGCCGGTGGCGTCGCGCTCGCGCTGCTGGATGTCGAGCAGGATCTGGCGGCCGCCGTGGAGGGTGTCGCGCAGTTTGTCGAGCTCGGGCGATACGCCCGGCGCGATAACGTCGCCCTTGCCCAGGGCGGCCGCCGCCTCCGGCAGCAGCGTCCGCGCGATGCGGTCGGCCAGTGCGGCGCAATCTTCCAGAGCTTCACACCAGTTTTCCAGGGCAGGCGTGGCGATGGTCGCGCGGATGGTGCCGCTGCTCTGGAGGGCGCGGGCCATCTGCAGCGCTTCGCGCGGCAGCAGTTTGCCCGCGGCCGCCTTGGCGACGATGCGCTCCAGGTCGCCGACAGCCATGAGTTCGCCGCGTACAGCGGCGCACATCTCGCCGTCGGCGAGGAAAGCGTCGACGGTGTCGTAGCGGGCGTTGAGCCTTGCGATGTCCTTGAGCGGCATCGAGAGCCATTCGCGCAGCAGTCGGCCGCCCATCGGCGTGCAGCATCGCCCGATGGCCTCGATGAGCGAACGCCCTTCCGCTCCGGCGAGCGATTCGAACACCTCGAGATTGCGGAACGTGAAGCGGTCCATCCACACGAAGTCTCCTTCGTCGATGCGGGAGATGGCACGGATGTGCCCCAGCGCCGTATGCTGGGTCATTTCGAGATAGAACAGCGTGGCACCGGCAGCGGCGATGCCGGGCAGCATTCCTTCCACGCCGAATCCTTTGAGCGAGCCGGTACCGAGCTGGGTGCAGACTTTCTTGTAGGCTGCGTCGGGTACGAACGCCCACGGGTCGAGCGGGGTAATGCAGGCGCTACGATCTCCAAAACGCTTCCGGAAACCATCCACAAAAGAACGCTCCACCAGCACTTCGTGCGGAGCCAGGGTGCTGAGGAGCACCTCGGCGTAGTCGAGCGTGCCTTGTGCGAGCTTGAAGGTACCTGTAGAGATATCGAGAAAAGCCATACCGACCTGCTTTCCGCTGAAACAGAATGCCGCCAGATAGTTATTCTCGCCGGCTTTGAGCAGATTGTCATTGTAGGCCACGCCGGGGGTGATGAGCTCTGTGACCCCCCGTTTTACCAACTTCTTGGTGAGTTTCGGATCCTCCAGCTGGTCGCAGACAGCTACTTTGTAGCCGGCTTGCACGAGACGGGGCATGTAGTTGTCGATGGCGTGGTGGGGGATGCCGGCCATTTCGATGAAAGTGCCGCTTCCGGCGGACTTGCGCGTCAGCACAAGGCCGAGCACGCGGCTGGCCGTGAGCGCATCTTCGCCGTAGGTTTCGTAGAAGTCGCCGACGCGGTAGAGAAGTAGGGCTTCGGGATACTGGGCTTTGATCTCGAAGTATTGCTTGAGCATCGGGGTCTGTGGCGTGTCTTTCTCTTTCATCGATAGCAAAAATACCGAAAAATTCGACTCAGAATGCTATCTTTGTAAGAGAATTTGCGGGAACAATCCCGAATTCTCCACCGCCGAATCTGTAAAAAAACCATAAAAATGAAAAAACGACTCTTTGCCTTCGGCCTGATGGCCGCCCTGCTGCTTTCGGGCTGCGAAACCCCCGCCCAGAAATTTGAAAAAGACATGGAGGCATTTCTTGCCGAAATCGATGCGGTCGGCGTGAGCTGCGCCGTGGTAAAGGACAACCAGATCATCTACCACCAGAACTTCGGCGTAAAGGACCTGGCCACCCAGGAACCAGTTGACGACCAGACAATCTTCCGCATCGCCTCCATCTCCAAGTCGTTCACGGCCACCGGCCTGCTGCAGCAGGTCGAGCAGGGCAAGCTCGCCCTCACCGACGATGTGAGTGACCTGATCGGCTTCAAGGTCCGCAATCCTCGCTTCCCCGACACCCCGATCACCCTGGAAATGCTGCTCTCGCACACCTCCAGCATCAACGACAGCCAGGGCTATTGGACCACCATCGACATCATCAACCCAAACTGCAACCCCGACGTAGCCCTCTGCTACAACGACTACGAACCTGGCAGTGGCGGCTATGAATATTGCAATCTCAACCTCAATATGGCCGGCACCATCCTCGAGCGCGTATCTGGCGAGCGCTTCGACCAGTATGTGGTGAACCATATCCTCCGCCCGCTGGGCCTCTATGGCGGCTACTGCGTGGATTCCCTCGACAGCCGCCGCTTTGCGCATCTCTATGAGTGGAACGCAGAAGAAGGAAAATACGAAGATACCTATGCTGATGCTTATGCTCCCCGCAGCGAGAAGGTGGCCAACTACGTGATGGGCCACGACGCCCTGATCTTCTCGCCCACCGGCGGCATGAAGATCTCCGCCCTCGACCTGGCGCGCTACATGACCATGCACATGAACTACGGTACCACCCCCGACGGCGTGAGGATCATCTCTGAAGAAAGCTCCCGCAACATGCAGGTTCCCCGTTCCGAACCGGAACACTATGGCCTGAACCTCTGGTTGGCCGATGACTATGTGCCCGGCGTGACCCTGGTGGGTCACACAGGCGGCGCCTATGGCCTGCGCAGTGCCATGTTCTTCAACCCGGACGAGAAATACGGCTTCGTGATCATCTGCAGCGGTCACCATTCTCCGGAAGGCACGCCGAACGTGCTCTATGGCGGCATCGAGCGGATGTACAAGCATTTCATCGCCAAGTAATGAAGCAGCCGGTCCGCCCCAAAAAGGCCCTCGGCCAGCATTTCCTCACCGACCAGGGTGTCGCCCAGGCCATCGTGGCTGCTCTCCGCAGCCGCGGGCCTGTGCTGGAAGTCGGTCCGGGCACCGGCGTCCTGACCCGCTATCTCCTGCAGGATCCCGCCCTCCAGCTCAAAGTGGTCGAGATCGACACGGAAAGCGTCCGCTACCTGCTCGAGCATTACCCAAGGCTTGCCCCGAACCTCTACGAGGCGGATTTCCTGCAAATGGATCTCCAGCGGCTCTTTCCCGATAACGGCCATTTCGCCCTGATCGGCAACTTTCCGTACAACATCTCCTCCCAGATCTTTTTCAAAGTACTGGACACCCGCGAACGGATCCCCGAGGTGGTCTGCATGATCCAAAAGGAAGTGGCCGAACGCCTGGCCGCCGGCCCCGGCACCAAGACCTATGGCATCCTCTCGGTCCTCCTCCAGGCCTGGTACAACATCGAATACCTCTTCACCGTGGGCGAGGGCGCCTTCGTGCCCCCGCCCAAAGTAAAGAGCGCCGTCATCCGTCTGACCCGTAACGACCGCGCAACCCTCGCCTGCGACGAAGAACTCTTCAAGAAAGTGGTCAAAACGACGTTCAACCAACGCCGCAAAACCATCCGCAACTCCCTCAAGCCCATCCTCGCCTCCCTCCCGACCCTCCCGTCCTACATCCCCTACCTCGACGCCCGCCCCGAACAACTCTCCGTCGAAGAGTTCGTCGAACTGACCGCCTCGCTGACCGTGCGCTGACGGTCCGCTTATTGACCGCTGGCAGCCTGCTGACCGTCTCGCAACCGTTCTACTGCCGTCCCACTTTTTTCGCTGCAACGGACACAATTGATTATCAGTTGTTTATGTAAGTTGATCCCCCTGAAAAAGGAGGGGATCAACTTCTGTAAATCGCTGTAAATCAATTGCGTCCGTTGCAGGGCGCAGAAGGGGGTATAAGGCGGGGGTGCTTTTGATTTGCTTTCGGCGGGGTCAGCTATTATCTTTGTACTGAAAAATGTGTACGAAGATGAGGCGCTGGATGTGGATCCTGTTGGAGGTGTGGGTTGTGATCTTCTGGAATGTGGAGTGTCTGTTCGACCCTTTCGACGACCCCTTGAAAAACGATGATGAATTTACGGCTGGCGCCTTGCGGCACTGGACCTGGTCCCGCTTTGAGAAAAAGCGCGACGGTATCGCCCAGACAATATTGGCCGTCGCCGACGAAGCGGGCGAACTGCCCGCTTTGGTCGGCTTGGCCGAAGTAGAGAACCGGATGGTAGTGTCGCAGCTGGTCAGAAAGACCCTGCTGGAGGAGTTGGGCTATGGCTATGTCCACCGGGAGTCACCCGACGAACGCGGCATCGATGTGGCCCTGCTCTACCGTAAAGATTGTTTCCGACCGCTGACGGTTGACTCCCTGCGCATCCCCGGTATCGTCACCCGCGACATCCTCTACGTCAAGATGCGCCGGTTATCCCAGATTGGCACTCATGCGGGGGACCTTTCTCACCGCACACCAGTTCCAGATCAAGTCGTGAATGACACTATCGGTGCCGCCCCATCGGTCATACCCATCAGTGACTCTTCTGTCAGTGAGACATCCGTCGTACCCGTCTCCGACTCTTTGATCAGTCCCGTCAATGGCTCTTCCGTCATTCCCGGCTCCGACCGGGAATCTGTGCATGTGTTTGTGGTGCATTTTCCTTCGAAGCGGGGTGGGGCGAAGGCGTCGGACGGGCGGAGGCAGGCGGCGCTCGGGGTGCTGGAGCGGGCGGTCGATTCGCTGCTGCGGATCGACCCTGCCAGCTGCATCCTGGTGATGGGCGACTTCAACGAAGCCGCCGTCACCGTGGCTGGCCTCGCCGCCCCGCCCTTCGCCGCCCCGCTCGCGGTTCCGTCCACCGCCGTTGCAGCATCAACCCCTGCGCAGTCCGCCTCTCCGGGCACCATCAAATACCACGGTCGGTGGGAGCAGATCGATCATTTCTTCGTCTCGCCATCGATGGATGGCCAAATGCAGATCATCGCCCCGCCGTTCCTCCTCGAGGACGATCCCGCCTATCTGGGCAGCAAGCCCCGTCGAACCTATGTCGGCCCTCGTTACCATGGCGGCCTCTCCGACCACCTGCCCATTATTTTCAAAGCGGGAGATTAACGAACTGTCATTCAGTAGAAGATAACGGGATACCGTTCATTCTGTCGCATTTTTACGCAGTGACACAGACCGTTCATCTGTCTCGTCTGTCTCGTCTGTGTCACAGTAAGGACAAAGGCGCAGACGTTTACTTGTTCAGGGCACTCACTTTTCCTAGGTCCTGTAGTTGCCTTACAGCGTCAACAAATTGTCGATTGCTTCGTTCTTGGAGTGGAGCGGTTATCTCCTGTCAGCGGGCAGGCCCCCATGAGGCCAGGGGTTCCTGCCCGACGCTGCCAAGGATAACCGCATATCTCTCTGTGTTCGGCCGGAAGCGGTGTGGGCGGTCAGAGCAGCTTGTGGCGGAGGAGGTTAGGTGGTTATCTCCCGTCCTGGCCCGCAGGAGCCTGAGGAGGGGCTCCCGGGCCCGGCCGAGGATAACCGTTCGTCCAAAAGTGGTTTGCGAGTCGTGATTCCGAAATACGTTTGATCCCAAGAGGGGCATCGATCATTCGCGGCCCGGAGTAAAACGAGGCGTCCATGTGGCTGTAAAACAGATTATTTCCATTATTCGTGTGCGCAAAAACGCACACGATTGTTGGATAATAACTAACTGTCAGAACGATAAGTGCCACGAATGATGAAGGGATGCATGCTTTGACAACGCTGTGGTGCTTTGAATCGGCGATGTCCCTTGTTTTGCAACCATCGCGCGGCGGGTTATTTGATAAGTCGCTAATAATCAGTGCATACCTTCTCGGCCATCCGCGCAGTTAGCTACCCGGACGTGGGACTGAGCGTCTTGTGTGAAAACTATGCGCTGAGAATCAAGTCTTTACCTAAATGTTTGCCGCGCGATGGTTACAAAACAAGGAGAAGCCGTGCTGATTCAATGGCGACCTCTCCGACCATCTGCCAATCATTTTCAAAGCTGGAGATTAACTAGCTATAAATCAGTAAAATATAAGAAATTGCCCCTTCCGGTTAAAGGGGGGCTAATTGTAACAGTTGGCTGTAAATCAAAATATTAGTCTCCATAGGGTCAGATTCCCGCCTGTGTCAAATCAGAACACGAGCGAAGCGAGAGCCGCAATCAAGGGGAACGAATGACGGTCATAGACGAGCCCTGGATTGACGTACGGATATGGCGAATGGATCATAAACTGCGGCCGGAGGGGGCAGAGTCGCGGGTGGTTTTCGGGCTGGACGGCAGAATAATGCCGTCCGGAACGAAAACCAGAGCGATCGGAGCGCGGCCTATGATCGATACCAGCTGAGTCCGACTGATCACCAGAGTAATCGGAGCGCGGCTGGATGTCAGATCCCCGGTCAAGCCGGGGATGACGGAGTCGACAGGAGTTGGTTACGACAGATACTGGAACAGCATGATCGTCAGCAGGGCGGCGGGAGCGACGAAGCGAATCAGGAAGGCGTAGGTGTCGATGAAGGCGGCGGGGATGTGGAGCTTGCCGCCGTTGGTCAGTTCGTCGTGGATGACCTTGCGGCCGAGTTTCCAGCCGACGAAGACCACGACCAGGAGGCCGCCGATGAGCATCAGCACGTTGGCGGTCAGATAGTCGAACAGGTCGAAGATCGTCTTGCCAAAGACTTTCCAGTGGTCCAGGATACCCAGTGAGAGCGAGCACAGACAGCCCAGCGCCCAGATGACGGAGAAGACGATGAGGACCGCCGTCTTTCGCTTCATGTGGAATTCCTCCATGCAGAAGGCGACGACCACTTCCAAGACGGAGATCGACGAAGTCAGGGCGGCCAGCAGCAGGGCCAGGAAGAAGAAGATGGCGATGACACCACCCAGCGGGAGGTTGCTGAAGATGTGCGGCAGCGTGATGAATACCAGGCCGGGGCCTTCGCCGGGGCTGATGCCGAAGGCGAAGACGGCGGGCATAATGGCGCAGCCGGCGATCAGGGCGAAAAGCGTGTCTGCAACAGCTGTTTCAATACCCAATCTTGTGATATTGGCTTTCTTGGACACGTATGAGCCATAGGTGATGACCATGCCGCTTCCCAGTGAGAGGGAGAAGAAAGCCTGTCCCAGCGCTGCCAGGAAGGTGCCGGTCGAGACTTCCGACCAGTCGGGCTTGAAGAGGTAGTCGATGCCTGCCTGTGCGCCGGGGAGGGTCAGGGAGCGGATGGCCAGACCGATCATGATGACGAAGAGCAGCGGCATCATGATCTTCGAAAATTTCTCGATGCCGTTCTGGATGCCCGAAATCACGATCAGTGCCGTGGCCAGCAGGAATACCGTATGGCACACCAGGGGTTTCCACGGTGAAACCGTGAAGGAGGAGAACATATCGGAAAGCGCTGCTTCGCCGCCCCGGGTGAAGTCGAAGCAGACGGCCCTGATGAAATACTCTACGCCCCAGCCGCCGACGACCGAGTAGAAGGACAGGAGCAAGGTGCAGCAGATCACGGCAATCGTGCCGGTTATCGTCCAGCGGCTGCCAGGGGCCAGGTGCAGGAATGCGCCGCGCGCGTTGGCTTGGCTGCGGCGGCCGATGATGAACTCCGACAGCAGGACGGGGATGCCCAGCAGACAGACGAAGCCGAGGTAGATGATGATGAAGGCTGCGCCGCCGTTCTCGCCTACCAGATACGGGAAGCGCCAGAGGTTGCCCAGGCCCACGGCGGAGCCGGCCAGGGCTACCAATACACCGAACGAGCTTCCGAACGAGTCGCGCTGGCCCGTTTGATGGGAGCTACTTGCGTCTTTCATACAGCAGGAAGGTATAGTCGTAACCGGAGGCGTCGTCGTGGTAGCGGATGCTGCGCAGGGTTTCCTGCCAGAGCGCCGGGTCGATTTCGGGGAAGAAGGCGTCTGCCGGCTCGATGACCGTATGGATGCGGGTCACATAGACCCGGTCGGCACGGGAGATCATCTGGCGGTACATCATGCCGCCGCCGATGATGAAGATCTCGCGGGCGCCGGCTGCGGCGGCGAGGGCATCGTCGGGCGAAGAGAAGAACTCGGCGCCGGAAGCCAGGTCGGCTTCGGTCGGCGGCTGGTCGGTGACCACCAGATTGCGGCGGCCGGGCAGGGGCTTGCCGCCAAACGAGCGCCAGGTCGCCAGGCCCATGATGACGGGGTGGCCCATGGTGATGCGTTTGAAATACTGGAAATCTTCGCGGATATGCCAGGGAATCAGGCCGCGATAGCCGATGGCATTGTTTTCGGCGGCTGCGCCGATCAGGCTGATGTTGTCTCTCATACGGCAACGGGGGCTTTGATGGCCGGCCACGGGTCGTAACCGGTCAGGGTGAAATCTTCGTATACGAAATCGCAGAGGGTCTTCCTCTCGGGATTGAGTGTCATGGTCGGCAGGGGCCGCGGCTCGCGCGAGAGCTGCAGCGCCACCTGCTCGTGGTGGTTGGAATAGATGTGGACGTCGCCGAAGGTATGGACGAAATCGCCCAGCGTCAAGCCGCAGACCTGCGCCACCATCATTGTGAGCAGGGCATAGGAGGCGATGTTGAACGGAACGCCCAGGAAAACGTCGGCGCTGCGCTGGTAAAGCTGGCAGCTGAGCCGTCCGTCCGCCACATAGAACTGGAACAGCGAATGGCACGGCGGCAACGCCATCTTGTCGACCTCGGCCGGATTCCAGGCCGAGACGATGAGTCGCCGACTGTCGGGATTCTTCTTGATCATTTCGACCACCTGCGACAGCTGGTCGATCTTGCGCCCGTCCGGGGCCGGCCACGACCGCCACTGGTGCCCATACACAGGCCCCAGCTCGCCATTCTCGTCGGCCCATTCGTCCCAGATCGACACGCCGTGGTCTTTCAGGTATTTGATATTCGTATCTCCGGCGATGAACCAGAGCAGTTCATAAATGATCGACTTGAGATGGACCTTCTTGGTCGTCAGCAGCGGAAACCCGTCGGCCAGGTTGAACCGCATCTGGTACCCGAACACGCTCGTCGTTCCGGTCCCCGTCCGGTCCCCCTTCACAGTACCGTTGGCCTCGATATACTTTAACAGATCTAAATACTGGCGCATAATAAGTCCAAATTTAGCAATTTTTACAATCATTTTTGAAATAAAACCGGCAAAAGAAAAAGAGCGGCCCGTTTGAGTCGCTCTTAATCTTTGAACAAAGTCGTTGCTTACTTCGTTGCCTTCTCGGCTTTGGCAATCTTGCGACGGTTGAGGTCGTACATGATCGGGGTGCCGATGAAGATTGAAGCGTAGGTACCGACGATTACGCCGAGGGCGAGGGAGACCGAGAAGCCGCGGATGCTTTCGCCGCCGAAGATGGCGATGGCGATCAGCACGAGGAGGGTACTCACCGAGGTGTTGATGGTACGCGAGAGGGTCGCGTTGAGGGCCTCGTTGATGTTCTGCTCGAGCGGGCGTTTCGGGAACAGGGTGCGGTACTCACGGATACGGTCGAAGATCACCACGTTGTCGTTGATGGAGTAACCGATGATGGTCAGCACCGCAGCGATGAAGGTCTGGTCGACGTCGAGCGTGAACGGCAGGATGCCGCTGAAGATCGAGTAGAAGCCGATGACGATGATCGAGTTGTGGACCAGCGAGCTCACGCCGCCGATACCCCACGTCCAGTTCTTGAAGCGGAAGGCGATGTAGCCGAAGATCACGATCAGGGCCAGGACCACGGCGATGATGGCGTCGCGTTTCATCTCGCTGGCGATGGAGGCGTCCACACGGTCGCTGCTCACGATACCGTTCGGGTTCTCGAGCGTGGAGGTGAAGCCTTCGAGGGTCAGGTCGTTGGCGTAGAAGCCTTTGAGGGCGTTGAACAGCTTGCTTTCGATCAGACGGTCGGTTTCGGACGATTTGTCGTTCACCATGTATTTGGTGGTGATGCGCATCTGGGAGGCACCACCGAACTGCTTGACCTCGGAGGATTCCTGGAACTCGTCGTAGAGGGCTGCACGGACCTGCTCCGGCGTGACCTGCTGGTCGAAACGGACGGTGTAGGTACGACCGCCGCTGAAGTCCACACCGAGGGTGAAGCCCTTGGTGAACATGAACACCAGGCAGATCAGGCAGACGATGCCGGAGATCAGGTAGGTCATCTTGCGCTTGCCGAGGAAGTCGATGTGCGTGTTCTTCAGGAAACGGCTCGACCAGTCGGAGGCGAAGGTGATGTCCTTGCCGCGTTTGAGGCGGGATTCGAAGATCAGACGCGTGATGAAGATCGAGGTCAGCACGGAGGTGACGATACCGATGACCAGCACGGCGGCGAAGCCGCGGATGGTGCCGCTGCCGAAGATGTAGAGGATGATACCGGTCAGGATCGTGGTGATCTGGCCGTCGAGGATGGCCGAGTAGGCGTTCTTGTAACCGTCGCTGATGGCCAGGCGGAGGGCCTTGCCGGCGTTGAGTTCTTCCTTGACGCGCTCGTAGATGATCACGTTGGCGTCAACTGCCATACCCATGGTCAACACGAGACCTGCGATACCCGAGAGGGTGAACACCGTACCGAACGAAGCCAGGGCGCCGAACAGGAAGAGCACGTTGCAGAGCAGTGCGATGTCGGCGGCCACACCGGCCTTGCGGTAGAAGATCACCATGTAGATCAGCACCAGGAGGAAGGCGATGATGAACGAGATCATACCGGCCTTGATGGAAGCGCTACCCAGGGACGGGCCGACCACCTGCTCCTGCACGATGCGGGCGGGGGTGGAGAGCTTACCGCTCTTGAGCACGTTGGCAAGGTCGTCGGCGTCGGTCTGGGTGAAGTGACCAGAGATCGAGGAGTTGCCGCCGCTGATCTTGTTCTGGACGTTCGGATAGGAGTACACCTGACCGTCCATCACGATGGCGATCTGGCGTCCGACGTTCTCGCCGGTGATGTTCTCCCATTCGATGGCACCCTTGCTGTTCATCGACATGCTGACTTCCGGGGCACCGGTCATGTTGTTGTAGGCCACGTTGGCCGAAGAGATGTACTTGCCGTCGAGGGCCGGACCCTTGCCGACGTGGCTCTTGAGGGCCACCAGTTCAAAATAGGTGTCGGGGGTGACGCCTTCGCTCTCGAATGCCTTGAAGCTCCAGGCCGGGACGAAGTCGCCCGGGAAGAGGGAGCGGTTCTCAGCCAGCCAGGTGTTGATCTGGGCGGTGTCGCGGTAGTGGGCGATACCCAGGAGGGCGGAGTTGCCGCCGAGCATCTGGAGACGGCTGAAGAGCGGATTGGCCTTCATCACGGCTTCCTGCGAAGCGGTGAGCTGATCGTCGCCGGTCAGCTGGGCCTCGAGGCTGTTGTCCGTCTTGTCGGCGGGCTTTTCAGCCACGTTGTCCTCAGCGGTGCCCTTCGTGGATTCGAGGGCTTCGATCTGCTGGCGGACCGTTTCGTTGAGCTCCTGCAGATAGGGCTGGAGTTCCTGGGAGTTGTAGGTCTCCCAGAATTCGAGCGAAGCGGTACCCTGGAGGAGCTTGCGCACGCGCTCAGGCTCCTTCACGCCCGGAAGCTCGACCAGGATGCGGCCGGTACCGGCCACTTTCTGGATATTGGGCTGTGCCACACCGAACTGGTTGACACGGCGCTCGACGACCTGGTAGGAGTTGTCGATGGCGCTCTTGGCCTCTTCCTTGAGGAGGGAGATGATCTCCTCGTTGGTAGCCTTCGACTTGTTCTTCACATCGCCGCTGAGTTTGTCGAGGTCGATGTCGAAGGACAGGCGCTTACCGGGAGCCACTTCTTCCCAAGCCTCGGCGAAGAGGGTGATGAAGTCTTCGTGGGTCTGGTCGGCACGCTCGGCGGCGAGGGCCATCGCCTTGTTGAATTCTTCCGTCGTCTTCTCACGGGCGCAGGAACGGACGAGTTCGGCCAGGTCGAGCTGCAGGACGATGTTCATACCGCCCTTCAGGTCAAGACCGAGATTGAGTTCCTTCTCCTTGACGTTCTTGTACGTGTAATTGAAATAAACCTTTTTGTTTGCGATCGAATCGAGGTACTGCTTGTTGGCAGCCGTGCTCACGGAGTCGAGATAGAACGCGCGGTTGAGCTCGGAAACCTCTGCAAACGAAGGACTCTGCTGCACCTCTTCCACAACCTGGCGGGCAGCCTTGGCGGCCTTTTTCTCCTGAATAGCGGTCGCAGCCGTGAAAGACAGCTGGAACACACAGGCAAGGCCGATGAGAATGGCCACGAATGTGATGGCACCTTTGCTTTGCATAAAGAGTTATTTTTGATTAAATTATCGTATTCGCTTTTACTCGAAAGTAGCCTGCAAAATTACACTTTTTTCTCAATATAAGAAGGTTTTGCCTAAATTTGTTGTTGAAAAATTTGTTCATACCGGATGAAACACTTCCTTCTGACCGCCGCGGCCCTCCTGTTTTCGGCCGCCGCGCTTCTGGCGCAGGACGAGCTTCCGGCCGTCCGAAAGGCCGTCGAGGCCGAAAACCGCAAGGTGCTCTCCGACCGGGCCGCCCGCCCGGTCGTCGTAGCGCAGCAGCGCGTTCCGCGGAAAGATTTCCATCTCTGGCTCAGCCCCCTGAAAGAGGGCCGCTGGGGTACGGATGCCAACTGGTACCCTGCCCGCACGACGCGGCTGTACCTGTCGCGTCCCGGCGCTGACGGCGATCCTGACATCATCTGGAGCGAACTGCTCGATACGGTCTGGAGCGCTCCTGCCCCGCTCTGCGAAGCGGCCGTATCTCCCGGCAATGAGATCTTCCCTATGCTCTCGCCCGATGGAAAGCGGATCTATTTCGCCTCGGACGGCCTTTTCGGCATGGGCGGCTACGATCTTTACGAAGCATCTTGGGACGAACGGCACAAGACCTGGGACAAGGTGCGGAACCTGGGCCTTCCCTTCAACTCTCCGGGCGACGACCTGCTGTTCTGCGACACGCCGGACGGGCGCTACAGCCTCCTCGTGTCGAACCGTGCTTGCAGCAAGGACAGCGTGGTGATCTACGTGCTCCGGCAGGAGACACCGGTCTATGCGGCCGTCACGCCGGATGAGGCTGCGAAGTTGTCGACCCTTGCGGTCACGGAACCCGAAAGCGGCTTCATCCTTTCGAAAGCCCTTCCCGGCCGCGTGCCCGCCCTCTCCTTCGAGGAGCCGGAGGATACCTTCGATTATACCCTGCGCGTGGGAAAGGAGGGTGCTTTCGCCCCGGACAACAAGCTTCCTTCCGGCCTGGTCTACCAGATCCAGCTGTTCGTCTCGTCGAACAAAGTGAAAGTCAGCCAGCTCAAAGGCATCAGTCCGGTGTACGTGCATCCCCAGCGTTCGGGCAAGAGCCTGTATGCGGCGGGGCTGTTCCGCAGCTATGCTGCAGCAGAGCAGGCGCTTGGCGCGGTGCGGCGCGCCGGCTTCCCCTCGGCCTTCGTCATCGCCTTCGACGGCGGCGCGCCGCTGTCGCTCGCCAAGGCCCGGAAAAAAGAATCCTCGGTGAAAGTCATCACCGAGGAAGTCCATATCGTCAAGTAGCCGCGCGTTACGCGTTCTTCAGCTTGTTTTCCAGCGCTTCGGCCGCCTCTTTCTGGCCGAAGGTGTTGTAGATCTTCACCAGATAGAGATAGATCGTGGCCGCGTCGTCGGCGAGTTTCTTGCTGAGGATGTCGTCGTCGCCCGGGCCGATCGGGGTCGAGTAATAGATGAGCGACTGCAGGGTCTCATCGGCCAGGCGGTCGCCGACGGCGAGGGCCTTCTCGGGCTTGCCCAGGCGGAAGTAGTCTTCGATGATGGCGATGAGCGACCATTCGTTGAGGGAACGGAACAGCGATATGTTGTAAGGGAAGTTCTCGGCGGGCATGATGGCGACGCACTTGTCGAGCACCTCTTCGGCTTTCTCTTTCTCGCCACGCTCAAGCAGGGCGGTCGCCGTGGTGGCGAAGATGTCGCGCACCGGCACCACGGCGGTGAAGGTGAAGACGTTCTGGTAGTCCCAATGGACGTTCGTGTCGGCCAGCGATTCCAAGCGATAAGTGTGCATCAGCTTCTCGTAGAGAGCGTCTGCGTCGAGGGTGGCCTCCCGGTCGGAGTAGTCGTTGAGGAACGGGACGAGTTTGTAGACGAAGCCGTCGAACTGCAGCCAGGGCTCCAGGCCGAGCTTGGTCTCGCCGCGCGAGACGAAATAGATCGGCCGCTTCCAGTCGTAGTTGGCCAGGATGTCGAGCATGATCAGGTCGAACTTCGAGATGTTGTTGCCGCTGATGTCCAGGATGAGGTAGTCCACCAGGCTGTCGCGTTTGCTCTCGGGCACGATGCCCGCGGCGATGGCGTTGTCTTTGTCGACGGGGACCAGCAGCTTATGGCCGGGCACAAAGTCCTGACCTTCCCGGGTAAAGCGCTCATCCTTGAACACACCGATGGCTTCGGAGGCCAGCACGGGGTGGTCGACCACGTCGATCACGGGCGTATAGTCGTTGGTACCGTAGAGGTATTGCTTGCGCGGGATGGAGATGTTCACCGGGTCGGAATCGTAGAAGCGGCACTTCATCTGGTCGATGTACCAGTCCGTGCCCAGCAGCGAGGAATTGACGATGCGCACGTCGGTGCGGATACCTTCCACTTCCTGGGCGTACCAGAGCGGGAAGGTGTCGTTGTCGCCGTGGGTCACGAGCAGGGCGTTGGGGTCGCAGCTCATCAGGTGGTTGTAGGCCATGTCGCGGGCCGTGTAGCGGCCGCTGCGGTCGTGGTCGTCCCAGTTCTGGCAGCCCATGAGCACAGGTACGACCAGGCCCAGGGCCACGGCCACTGCGGCGGCGGGCATCCCGTCCTGCTTCTTGGTGAGCTTCTCGAACCAGTGCTGCAGCGCCAGCACGCCCAGACCGATCCAGATCGTGAAGACGTAGAATGAGCCCGCATAGGCGTAGTCACGCTCGCGGACCTGGAAAGGCGTCTGATTCAGATACACCACGATGGCCAGGCCGGTGAGCAGGAAGAGCAGGCCGGTGACCCAGCTGTTGCGCGGGTCGTGCCGCAGCTGGAAGAAGAAGCCGATCAGGCCGAGGATCAGGGGCAGGAAGAAGTAGTGGTTCTTGCCGCGGTTGTGGGCCAGATAGTCGGGTGCGTCGCTCTGGTCGCCGAGGCGGATCTGGTCGAGGAACGTGATACCGCTTTCCCAGTTGCCGCGCGTCAGGTCGCCGGGCGTGTCGGCGTGCAGGTCGTTCTGGCGGCCGACGAAGTTCCACAGGAAGTAGCGCACGTACATGTGGTTGACCTGGTAGTCGAAGAAGTACTTCAGGTTGTCGGCCATCGTGGGCATCTGGAAGGTGGTGCTGCGGCCGTAGAGCGAGACGCGGCGGGTGTTGTACCTGGAGATGTAGCGCTGCTTGTAGAACTCCTTGTAGCGTTCTTCGAAGCCGTTCCACATGCGCGGGAAGAGCATCTTGGTGCCGGCCGGATAGGTGGCGTCGATGTTGATGGCGTGGTAGTACTTGCCGTCGAGCGGGGTCCAGTAGGGTATTTCCTTGATTTCGTAAGGCGAGTTGAAGGTCTGCCCGTAGATGATGGGGTTGGAGCCGTACTGCTCGCGACCCAGGTAGCGGATCAGGGAATACGGGTTGTCGGGCTGGTATTCGTTCATCGGCGTGCCGGCGCTCGAGCGGATCAGGGTCACGGTGAAGAGCGAGTAGCCGATGATGATGGAGGTGACCATCAAGGTGATGGTGTGCGCCAGGGCCTTGTCTTTCTTGCGGAAGACGTACAGCAGCAGGAAGCAGGCGGCCAGGAACAGCACCATGAAGACGGCGGCGCCGATGTTGAACTTCGCCCCGAAGCCGTTGACGAAGATCCGGTCGACGACAGCGGCCATCCGCGGCAGATACGGGATGATGACAAAGAGGATCAGGGCCAGGATGACACCCGAGACGGCCAGCACGAGAAGGGCGCGCCAGAACGAGACGGGCTGCTGGTGCTTCTTGTAGTAGATCAGGAACACGATGGCCGGGATGGTCAGCAGGTTGAGCAGGTGCACGCCGATCGACAGGCCCATCAGGAAGCAGATCAGGACCAGCCAGCGGTTGGCATACGGCTGTCCGGCCTGCTCCTCCCACTTGAGGGCTGCCCAGAAGACGACGGCGGTGAAGAGCGAGGACATCGCATAGACCTCACCTTCCACGGCGGAGAACCAGAACGTGTCGGAGAAGCAGTAGGCGAAGGCACCCACGATGCCTGCCCCGAAGAGGGCGAAAGCGCTGGCTTTTGTCAGCGCACGGCCCCGCTTTTCCTGGAGCCGGCATCCGAAGCAGACGATGGTCAGGTAGAGGAAGAAGATGGTCAGGCCGGAGCAGAGGGCGCTCATCGCATTGACCGCGACGGCCGCGTGCGCCGCTCCCGAGAAGATCGTGAAGATGCGGGCGAACAGGTTGAAGACCATGTTGCCGGGGGCGTGGCCGACTTCGAGTTTATAAGACGATGCGATGAACTCGCCGCAGTCCCAGAAGCTGGTGGTGGGCTCGATGGTCAGCAGGTAAACCGCCGATGCGAGCACGGCCACGCAGATCGAGATGATGCGGTTGATCCGGGTGAACTGTTTCTTATCCATGTAGCGAGGTTTTTCGTGTAAACAACAAAGATAAAGGTTTTATCACTAACTTTGCGAAAAAATTGCAAGGACGATGCCACAAGACTGGAAAGACCTGCTCAAGGACAAGTTCGCCGACGAACTTTCGACTTTACCTGCGGAACCGCAGCCGGAGGCCGCTGAGCCCCGGTTCCGGAAGCAGCGCTTCGTGGTGACGATCGACCGTCGCCGCCGCGCCGGCAAGCAGGTGACGCTGGTCTCCGGCTTCGTCGGGGAGGATGCCGGACTCGAGGCGCTGGGCAAGCAGCTCAAGACGCGCCTGGGCGTCGGCGGCTCCGTATCCGATGGGGAGATCCTGCTGCAGGGCGACGTGCGCGACAAGGTCGTCGCGCTGCTCGCCGATCTGGGGCATCAGGCCAAGAGGGGGAATTGACGTGAGAGTATTACCCGATCCTTATGTGCTGGCGTTTCTGCTGGCGGACGCCCTGGCCCTGCTTCTGTGCTACAACCGGCTGCTTTCAGCCCTGAAGGGCTCCGCGGCCTGTTTCCACAGCTTTCACAGCACCCAGGAGATGCTGGGCAACAACTATGTCTGCGCTTCCGTGCGGATCATCTTCTTTCTCCTGCAGCCCTTCTACGCGCTGACCCTCTGCATGACGGGACTTAGTTCGCTGGACTTTGCCTGGACCCTCGTGGCGCTTCTCGGCCTGGTGCTGCTGCGCAAGCTGGTGTTCCTGCTCGTGGGCTGGCTTTCTTCCCGGATGGGTGCTTTTCGTGCTTTGGAGCGCACGGGCCTGGCCCTTTCGGTGCTGGGACTGCTCGCTTCGATGCTGGCCGCCCTGGCGGCCTGGCTGGCGCCCGACGCGCCGCGCTGGCTGCTGTGGGGCTGGCTGGGCCTGATGGTCGCCGTATGCGCCTTCTTCTACGTGCGCCGGGGAAATTCCATCATTTTATCAACTGGATTTTCTGTTTTCTACTGGGTTTTGTATCTTTGCAGCCTTGAATTTTTACCGATTTGTGTGGTAGTTAACATCTTGATCAATGGAAATTAAACGTGTTCTCATCTCGCAGCCCGAACCTTCGGGTGCCTCTCCCTACACTGAACTGATTTCCAAGTGGGGTTTGACCATCGATTTTCGCCCGTTCTTCCGGGTGGAAGGCGTGTCCGTCCGTGATTTCGTCGCCCAGCGGGTGACCATCCTCGACTATACGGCCATCGTGTTTACGTCGCGTCTGGCCATCGATTCCTTCTTCCATATCTGCGAGCAGACGCGCGTGAGCGTGCCCGAGACCATGAAGTATTTCTGCCAGAGCGAGGCCATCGCCGTCTATCTTCAGAAATACATCGTCTATCGCAAACGGAAGATTTTCTTCGGCACCGGCACCGTTGCCTCGATGGTCCAGGCCATCGGTACCAAGCACAAGGGCGAGCATTTCCTGATCGCCTGCACCGACAACCTCAAGCCCGAAGTCCACAAGCTCTTCACCAAGGAGAAGCTCAAGCACGGCAGCGCGGTCTTCGTCCGCACGGTCAGCAACGACCTGAGCGGCCTCAACCCGCACGACTACCAGGTCGTGGCCTTCTACAGCCCGTCCGACGTGAAATCGCTGCAGGAAGCCTATCCGGACTTCGAGCAGAAAGACCTGGTCTTCGCCACTTTCGGTCCTTCCACTGCCAAGGCGATGGAAGAAGCCGGCCTGAAGGTCGACATCAAGGCGCCCACGCCGAACGCTCCCTCGATCGCCGAAGCGCTGAGCAACTATCTCGAATCGGGCCGCGAACAGGAATGAATGAGCGGCAGATCCTCCAGCTGCTGAAAACGGGACAAGTGTCGTTCCGGTATCCGTTGAAAGTCCACTTTCAGGCGGGCACGGGGGATTTCGGCGTATCAGTACCCAAACGCAATTTCAAGCGGGCCGTCTGGCGCAACCTGCTCAAACGCAGGGTGCGCGAGGCCTACCGCCTGAACAGGTCCCGCCTCGGCGACAAGTCATACGACGTTTTCATCTATTACGTGGGCAAGCAGGAAGAAGACTATGGACGCATCGAAAAAAGCCTCCTGGAGATCCTGGACGATATGGCTTCCCGTTAAGCTGATCCGGCTCTACCAGATCTTCCTGTCGCCCTACATGGGCCGGCAGTGCCGCTACACGCCCACCTGCTCCAACTACGCCCTCGAAGCCCTCCGCAAGCACGGCCTCCTCCGCGGCTCCTGGCTCGCCATCCGCCGCATCCTCCGCTGCGCCCCCTGGGGCGGCTCCGGCTACGATCCGGTTCCGTAGTTACTGGGGCTCTGCCCCACCCGAGCCGTAGGCGAGAGCACGACCCTTGGGAGTAAACCCCGCGCCTCTCGGCCTTAGTACTTTGCTAATGCTGAGAATTGTGCGTTCATGAGCAGGGTTTAGCAAAGTACCGGCCTCCGGCGGTCCGCTGATGCGGACTTGTGTCTACTGGGCTCTGCCCAGACCTGCCGCTACGGCCTGCTATCGCACGGGCCCGCATAACGGCCTCCGCTAGCGGCTGATGCCGCTTGTGTCTACTGAGTTCTGTTCAGAACTAGCTGCTGTTGTTAATCGTTGGATTTGCTTTTGCAGAAGGCGAGTCAACTATCGAGTCAAAAACCCATAGACGCCCATGTCTCTGTGAATGGGAGGGGCCCAGCGAAGCTGGGAGGGATGAGCGAAGCGAAGGTTTTTGACCGATAGTTGCGAGACTTCAGGCAAAAGCGACAAGTGGTTTAGTTTTGCCGCGACGACGTTGTGAAGGGCGCTACGTTGACGTCGTGGAACGATTTAGGCCGTTTTTGGCGAAAAACAGGCCGCGACGACAATCTGACGCCTCTCACATTGTTTTCGCGTCCAAAATCTTTGGCCTATTTCCGAAAGCTATTTGCTTTTGCTGGAAGGCGCGACAGTTTTCGAGTCAAAAACCCATGGCCATCTGTGTCTACTGGGGCTCTGCCCCAAACCCTGCCGCTACGGCCTGCTATCACACGGGCCCACACAACGGCCTCCGCTAGCGGCTGATGCCGCTTTGAAGCGGAAGGTTTTTGAATCGAAAACTGCAAGCCTGGAGGCAAAAGCCTACCATCAGCGTTGGTTTTTGAAGAAGTCGGTCATGAGTTGACTGCAGGCGGAGGAGAGGGGGCCGGCGGTGACTTGGGTGCGGGGGTGGAGGAGAGAGGGGGTGAAGAGGGTGTAGCCGCGTTTGGGGTCGGGGGCGCCGTAGACCAGGCGGCCGAGCTGGGCCCAGGCGAGGGCGGCGGCACACATCGGGCAGGGTTCCACCGTTACGTAGAGCGTGCAGTCGTTGAGGTATTTGCCGCCCAGATAGTCGGCGGCCATGCCGATGAGCTGCATCTCGGCGTGGGCGGTCGGATCGGTGAGCCTTTCCGTGAGATTGTGGGCGCGGGCGATGATGCGGCCGCCGCAGACCACGATGCCGCCGATGGGCACTTCGCCTTCCGCTCCTGCGGCGCGCGCTTCACGCAGCGCCTCCTGCATATATTGTTCGTCGTTCATCGTTCAAATCGGGATTTGTCGGGGAAATGGGCCGCAAAGGCCGTCAGAAGGGCGTCGCGGAGCGCTTCAAAGCGCGCCGGGCTCATTTCCACATCGTTGATACACAATATTTTCTCGCGAGGTGAGCGGATGGCTGCGGCCAGGCGCTGCGGCGAGACGGTTGCGAGCGAGAGATGCTGGTTGGAGAGCCGCCGCGCGCGGCCGCAGCCGCTCAGCAGCTGGTAGTCCGGGAAGAGGTACTGATTGCAATTCCTGGCGTCGCGGAGCGGCGTCAGCGAGGCCATGAGTTCCGCTTCCACTTTCCGGAAAGCGGTGGCGCTGGCGCTGCGCAGCATCGGCATGACCGAGTGCTGCGGCCGCAGGAATCCCGGCGGAACCTTCAGGCCGAGGGCCTTGCGGGCCAGACGGTCCGCGTTCCGGGTCTGGCGCTTGTAGATGCCGGGTGCGAAAAGATGGTGCGAAAAGCCCGTCGCCGCTTTTCCGCCCGGGAAGAAGTCTTGCGAAGCAGCATCTTTTACCGGAAACAGATCGTCGTTGAAATAGAGAAACTGCTCCGCCAGACCGGGGATGCGGTGCAGGAAGAGCTCGATGGTGCAGCTGTTGAAGGTCGGCAGACATTGCGCCGGCAGGATATCGCTGTGATACACCACTTTCAGCTGCGAGGTGTCGGCCCAGGCCGGGACCTGGCTCTCCCGCGACACGACCAGATAGACTTTGTCGATAAAAGGCATGTGCCGCTCGATGCCGCGCAGCAGATAGGGCAGCGTGCCCCAGTCGCGGTAGCGCTTGGCCAGGGCCTGCCGGCCTGCGGCAGCCCGGTAGTCCTGCTGCCAGAGGGGATCGCTCCCGTCCACGAAGGTGATAACGGCATCCATCTTCCCGACAATTTGGACAAAGATAGCGATTTTACGCGTAAGGTATGGATTTTGTGTATCTTTGCAGTCCCAATGCGCAGACTGTTTGCCATATTTCTCGGATTGTTCCTGCTCGGCGTCCTCCCTGCAGAGGCCCAGTACTACATGACCGGCAGTGCGCCGGCCTCCACGCGCTGGAACAAGATCAGCGGCGACCATTTCGACATCGTCTTCCCCGACGGACTCGACTCGCTCGCCCGGGAATACCTGTATTCCTTCGAAAAGACCCGCACCGCCACCCTTACCGGTCTGCACATCGATACGCCCCACATGCCGATCGTCCTGCAGCCTTACGACCTGTACAGCAACGGCATGGTAGTCTGGGCGCCCAAGCGGCTCGAACTCTATACCACGCCGCCCGGCGATCCGCTCTACGCCCTCAACTGGGAGATGCAGCTGGCCGTGCACGAAGGCCGCCACATCGGCCAGATGGCGCACTATACCAAGGGTTTCTATCACTTCCTGAACATCCTGGCCGGTGAGCAGGGCAGCGCCGTGGGCATCGGCCTCTATCCTACCCAGACCTTAATGGAGGGAGATGCCGTGCAGAACGAAACCGACATGACGCCTTCCGGCCGCGGCCGCGACCCGGAATTCGTGAAATACTTCCGGACCGCTTTCCTGGCCGGGGATTTCCGTGTCTATGATGCCTGGCGCTATGGCTCGTTCCGCAAGTACTCGCCGGGCAAGTATCCGTTCGGTTATTTGATTTCCAGCACGTTCCGCGATAATTCCGGCAATTATTTCGCTGCCGGCGACATCATGGAGACCCAGGTGAAGGAGTTCTGGCGCATCTTCAGCGTGTCGCACCGGGCCTATCGCCACGCCACCGGCATGACGGTCCGCAAGAACTGGCGCGCTGCCATCGCCCGCAACACCGAACTGTGGGAGTGGGAATACAAGCTCCGCGCGCCGTACACGCCGTACACCCCGCTGCTCAGGCGCCGCGATGCCGTCTATACCGAAATCTCCAATCCGATCCCTCTGGGCGACAAGACTTTCGCCACGATGGCCGGGATGCAGTTCGAACGGCGCATCATCAGCATCGACTCGCTCGGAAACCGGCGCTTCCGCCGGCCGCTTTCCAATACGACGAGTACCCTGGTGCCCGACAGCGACCACTCCTTTATCTTCTCCGAAGTCGTGCCCGACCCGCGCTGGGAGCATCGCAGCTGGTCGGTCATCCGCCGTTATGACGCCGATGCGAACCGCTTCGAAACCCTTACGCGCCATACGCGCTACCTGAATCCTGTTCCTACGGCTGACGGTGCCGCGATCCTGGCTGCCGAATACAAGGCCGAAGGCGGATCGAACATCGTGAAGCTCGACCGTAACGGGCAGCTGCTCAGCAGCATCGCCGCGCCGGAGAAAGGACAGGTCACCGGTATCGCCCAGCTCAGGGAAGATCTCTACGCCTCCGTCGTCACGACCGAGGGAATGGGCCTGTTCCGCTATGACGGAGCCTGGCACCGCGTCGTCGCGCCGCAATCGCGGATGATCCGCGACCTGCGCGCCGCGGGCGACAGCCTCCTCTATTTCGTGTCGGACCTCGACGGCCTGAGCAATGTCTATACCTATGAACCTCAGGAAGACAGGCTCTTGCGCCGCACTTCCGCACGCTTCAGCGCCGAACATCCGCTCCTGACCGGCGATGGAACGCTCCTGTACGGCGAGTACGACCACCACGGCTACCAGCCCGTGGCCGTTCCGCTGGATTCGCTGCAGCGCAACGTCCATTCCTTCGACGATCCGTATGTCAACGAAGTGGCGGAGCGCAATGCCGAACAGGCATCCGCCTATGTCACGCCGCTCACGCCGCAGGAGGATTCCCTGCTGCGCCGGCACATCGACAGCCTGGAGTCCCGCCGCTACAGCAAGATCGCACACGGGATCCACATCCACTCCTGGGCTCCTTTCTACGCCAACGTGAACCGCTTGATGAACGACATAGAAGGGTTTGACCGGAAGCACTTCAGCAACTGGTACCAGTACGTAGCGCCCGGCGCCACGCTGGTCGCACAAAACACGCTGGGCACGCTGGCCGGCACGGCAGGCTATTCCTATCACGACCATCACCACGCCGGGCATCTATACGCGCACTATGCCGGACTGTATCCGGTCTTCCAGGTGGCCGTCGATTTCAATGAGCGCAACCGGACCCGCTCCACCATGTACCATTCGACGCATGGCGGCTCCGGTTTCCGCCTCGATACGCTCGACAAGCCTGCGGTGGTCGTCAATTCGCAAATGTCGATTCCCTTGAATTTCTCGCGCGGCGGATGGGTGACCCAGCTGATCCCTTCGATTGGCGTTGCCTGGACCAACGACGCGTATTCCTATATGGAACCCAGGTTTCACGAAGTGACCAGCGGGGAAAGTACGCTGTTGCTGACCGGCTCGCTCCGTTTCTCCACCAAGATGACCCGGCCTGCCGCCCGCCTGACGCCCCGCCTGGGCTTCGGTTTCCAGCTCGACGGCATGACCCGCCTCGGTCCGGCCTACAACCAGGTCTTCGGCCTGAATGCCTGGACCTATCTGCCCGGCATGGGCAAGGAAGACGGCTTCAAACTCAGCTACAGCTACCAGTATCAGCCGGACAACGGGGTGCTTTATTCCCCTTCCTTCAATCTGGTGCGCCGCCCCTACGGTTATAAGGACGAGATCCTGATGAACTACCATCGGGTGATGCTCCAGTATGCCCTGCCCATCTATGCGGGCGACCTGAGCGGCGGCTTCTTCTTCTATCTGAAACGCATCCAGCTGGTTCCCTTCGTGGACTACGCTTTCGACAAACAACATCCCGAGATGAAGGACGGCGCCATCGCACACCTGGGCCCCAAGAACTACCTCTCTTACGGTACGACCCTGATGATCACCACGCGCCTGTTCCGTATCGGAAGAGACTTCGACCTCGGTGTCCAGTACGCCCATCCGCACCGCTCGGGCGAGATCGGCACATTCCGCTTCGTCTTGACCAACGGTCTGTAAAGAATGAATAACGCGCTTAAACTCAACGCTTTCGATTATTTCCTAATTCTGGGTACCACGGCCGTCAGCATCGCTTCGTCGCTGCTGGGCGAGGGCTGGGACACCATCGGTTTCATCGTGGCCGTCACGGGCATCATCAACCTGGTGCTCTGCGCCAAGGGCAACATCTGGAACTACGCCTTCGGCATCGTGTACAATGCCATCTACGTCTATATCGCCTGGCATTCAAAGCTATACGCCGACTCTGCCATCTACCTGCTCTACTATCTGCCGATGCAGTTCGTGGGCTGGGCGCAGTGGAAGAAGAACCAGAACCAGGAGAGCGGTGCCGTGAACGCCGTGCACCTGACGCGCCGTCAGGCCTTTGCCCTGCTCATCGCCGCCGCCGTCCTGATCCCGCTCTTCGCGTGGATCCTCTCGCGTCCGGCCATCGGCGACTCGCAGCCCTGGCTCGACGCCGCGACGACCGTCATCTCGATCCTGGCTATGTATATGATGGTCAAGGCCATCGCAGAGCAGTGGTACATCTGGATCGTGCTCGATGCGGCGCAGGTGATCAAGTGGACAGTCGCAACCATCCGGGGCGAAGAACACGCAGCCCTGATGCTGGTGATGTTCGCCTTCTTCCTGGCCAACGCCATCTATGGCCTTATTCAATGGAACGGATTAGCGCGGCCTTCGCAGGACCAACCACGGCCGTAAGCTCTTCCAGACTGGCTTCCTTGATTTTCTTCAGGCTCTTGAAGTGACGGAGCAGTTTCTGCTCGGTGGCTTCGCCGATGCCCGGAAGCGAGCGCAGCGCGCTGACGGTCTGGGCTTTGCTTCGCAGATTGCGGTGGTGCGTGATGCCGAAGCGGTGCGCTTCGTCGCGGATCTGCATCAGCACGCGGAGCGAAGAGGAGTTGCGGTCGAGGAACAGGGGGAGCGGGTCGCCCGGCACGATGACTTCTTCCATCCGTTTGGCCAGGCCCACGATAAAGATCTTGTCGGAGATACCGAGTTCCATAAGGGCTTCCAGCGCGAAACCCAACTGGCCTTTGCCACCGTCGATCACCACCAGTTGCGGCAATTCCTCTCCTTCGGCCATAAGCCGGGAGTAGCGCCGGTTGACCACTTCCTTCATCGAGGCGTAGTCATTGGCACCGACCACGGTCTTGATGTTGAAATGCCGGTAGTCGCGCTTGCACGGCAGGCCGTCCCGGAACACCACGCAGGAGGCTACGGGGTTCGTACCCTGGATGTTGGAGTTGTCAAAGCACTCGATGTGGCGCGGGGGGACGCTCATGCCGAGGTCTTTCTGGAGCTGCGCCACGACCTTTTCCGCCTTCTCGATGCGGCGGGGCAAGGTCTTCTCTTTCAAGAGCTTGTAGGTCTCCATGTCGAGGATGCCATGGCCCACGGACTTCTCGCGCTCGTGATGCGCCTCCAGGAGGGCGAGCCGCTCTTTCCACTCCTGCGCTTCTTCGAAACGCAGGTCCGCCGCCGCTTCCTGCATCTTTGCCCGGCAGGCGTACATCAGCTCACGGGTGCGGCCGCTGAGCAGCTTGCGGATCTCCTCGATCTGCGCCTGGTATTCCTCCGCGCTGAAGAGGCCTTCGCAAGGACCCGCGCATTTTTCGAGATGGTAATTCAGGCAGCAGCGCAGCTTGCCCCCCTCGATCTGCTCGGGTGTGAGCGCGTGTGCGCAGATGCGTAGTTTCCAGAGGCTTCCCATCAGGTCAAGCAGGCGGCGCGCATGGTGGACGGAGGCATAGGGGCCGAAGTAGAGCGAGCCGTCCTGTACGTAGCGGCGCGTGAGCATCACGCGGGGGAAGGGTTCGTTGCGGATGCAGATCCAGGGATAGGTCTTGTCGTCCTTGAGCAGGATGTTGTAATGGGGCTGGAGCTGCTTGATGAGGTTGTTCTCGAGCAGGAGGGCGTCTTCTTCGGTCTCGACCACGGTATAGGTCAGGTCGGCGATGTGCTCGACGAGCGCGCGGGTCTTGCGGTCAAGCTGCTCCGGCGGGCGGAAATACTGCGAAACGCGCCGTTTCAGGTCCTTGGCCTTGCCCACGTAGATGATTTTTCCGGATGCGTCGAGGTAGCGGTAGACGCCCGGGTCGTGCGGAAGATATTCTATTTTCTCTCTGACATTCATCGAAAAATACTATCTTTGCTTTTTGATGTAAGCGCCTTCCATGAAGAAGATCAAGACAAAGATAATCAATAAATCCGACATCATGAAAGTGATCCACATGCGTGGACCCGTGGGCTGGCTGTTGGCGACGCTGGCCATGGCGCTGTTCGGATTCAACAAGGTCAACAAGGCCAACGACCGCTGCAAGCAGTACAAAGGCGCGGACTTCTCGGCCCACATCCTGAAGGATGCCGGCATCAAAATCGACCTGAAGCCCAACCAGTTCAACTATATTCCCCAGGACGGACCGTTCATCACCATTTCGAACCATCCCATCGGCTCGGCCGACGGGATGATACTCAATGCCGTCATCGGGACGATGCGTACGGACTTCAAGATCCTGGCCAACTTCCTGCTGACGATGATCCCTTCGCTGAAGGACTCGTTCTTCGCTGTCAATCCCTTCTCCGACGAGGTTTCGGCGCGCAGCAGCCTGACGGGCATCCGCATGGCCAAGGAGCACCTGGCCGCCGGCGGCAGTCTCGGCCTGTTCCCGGCGGGCGAAGTGTCCACGCACCAGCGTCCCAAAAACCGGACTTCGCTCAAGAAGCGCTCCGTGGAAGACGTTCCCTGGCCCGCGTCGGTCATCAAGCTCATCCGCAACGCCAACGTGCCGGTGATTCCGATCTACTTCGAGGCCCAGAACTCGAAATGGTTCCATTTCGTGGGACGCATCCACCCGATCCTCCGCACGCTCAACCTGGCCAACGAGCTGTTCAACAAGAAGGGCAAGACCATCCCCATGCGCATCGGCCGGCCCATCATGCCCAACGAGCTGGCGGAGTATGCCGACCTGGAGAAGCTGGGCGGCTACCTGCGCAGCCGCGTCTACGCCATGGAGGTGGAGTTCAACAATCCGAACGAAGAGCTCACCAAACCGCCGGAGCTGGTCACGCCGATCTCTCTTCCGCGCGACAAGAAAGCCGTGGTCAAGGAGTTCGACCGCCTCAAGAGCGGGGGCAACATGCTTTTCGAAGTGGCTTCCTATCAGTGCTACCTGGCGGAGCACGCGGAGATTCCCATTGCGATGATCGAGCTGGGGCGCCGCCGCGAAGAAGCGTTCCGGGCCACGGGCGAAGGCAGCAACCAGGCCATCGACGTGGACGACTACGACCCGTACTACAAGCATCTGATTCTGTGGGATGCCAAGCGCAAGCGCATCGCCGGCGGCTATCGCCTCGGCATCGGTGAGGAAATCTTCGAGAAGCACGGCGGCGTGGAAGGTTTCTACACCAGTTCGCTGTTCTCCTACGACCAGGAGTTCGAATCCACGCTCCGCCAGACCATCGAGCTGGGCCGCTCTTTCGTCAGCCTGGAATACCAGAAGGAGGCCCTTCCGCTCATGCTCCTGCTCAAAGGGTTGATGCACAGCTTGATGCGTTATCCCAACGCAGAGTATTTCATCGGGCCGGTGAGTATCAGCAACTCCTATCCCAAGTTCTACCAGAGTCTGATGGTGTACTATCTGGAGAACAAGCACAGCGCGATGATTCCGGAGCACTATGCGCAGCCGACCACGCCTTTCGAGCCGGACTATCTGAAGCTCAATCCGAAAGACCTGCTCCGGCACAAGATGGACAATTTCGAGAAGTTCGACCGTTTCCTGATGCGGCTCTCCGACAACACCTACCGCATGCCCACGCTGGTGAAGAAGTACATGAAGGTCAACGCGCGCATCATCAACTTCAACGTCGATCCGCTGTTCAACTACAGCCTCGACGGTCTGATCATCCTCCGGATCAAGGATTACCCCCGCGCCGAGATTCTCTCGATGTCCAAAGACGTCGCCAACCCCGCCGAACGCGAAGCCATCCTCAACCGTTTCGGCTATTCCCTGAAAGACTAAGTTTTTGCTGACGTGTTTGTCAGAAAAAGCAAAAGCAGTTAGCTTTTGCTTCAAGTCTCGCAGCTATTGATTCAAAAACCTTCCGCTTCAAAGCGGCATCAGCCGCTAGTGAAGGCCGTGAGGGAAGGCCTTGTGTAAAAGCAAATGTTGTTTGGACGCGAAAACAATGTGAGAGATATCAGATTGTCGTCGCGTCCGGTTTTTCGCCAAAAAAGGCCCCAATCGCTCCACGACGACAACGTAGTCCCCTTCACGATGACGTCGCGGCGAAAGTTTGTTTTGCGGCCGCAAAAGCAAAAGCTATTTCGTAATCCGGCGGGTCAGCAGGGAGATCAGCCAGCCGATGAAGGCGACGCCGACGACGACCAGTACGATGTCGAGCGGCTGGACGACGACCGGATAGGCGTCCACTACGAAATTGCCCGGCATCTTCACGAAGCCGTAATGTTGCTGCAACAGACAGACCAGCAGGCCGATACCTACACCGACCGCGATGCCCAGCAAAGAAATCATCCAGCCTTCCCGTACGAATATCCTGCCGACCAGGGCGTCGTCGGCGCCCATGGCCTGCAGGGTGGCGATGTCGTCGCGCTTTTCGATGATGAGCATCGACAACGAGCCATAGATGTTAAACGAGATGATCAGCATCACGAAGAGCAGGATCAGGTAGATGGCGACCTTTTCGTAGATCAGCAGTTTGTAGAGCGTGGTATTCTGCTGCTGGCGGTCGCGGACCAGGAAAGCGTCGCCCAGCGAGGCTTTCATCTGTGAGAGCACTTCGCGCGAAGCCATCCCCTTGCGGTCTAAGCCCTGCGGGGTGAGGTAGATTTCAACGGCGGATACTTCATCTTGATATTCAAGCAGTTCCCGCAAGGCGGGCAGCGGCATGAACAGATACTTCTGGTCGAAATTCTGCTCGAGCGACACGATGCCTGCCGGATGCAGTTTTTCCTGCCGCAGCGAGGCGAGGGGATTGAGCAGGTCGACCTGCCGGGTTCGGCTGGGGAACCAGGCGGTCAGCGGTTGCAGGAACGTAGTGCGGACGCCCAGCTCCATGGCTACGAGGCGGCCGAGCACAACCTGGTTCAAGTCGCCGAAGGTCAGCGAAAAATCGCCTTCGACCAAATGGTCGCGCAGGGCGGTGACCTGCTCGTAGAGCGAGTCCACGCCGCGGGCCACCACGACCTTGTTGCGGTCGCCGTACTGCACGAAGACGCTCTCTTCCAGCACGCCGCAGACGGCCTTTACGCGCGGGTCCTCCCGGAACGCATCGAAGCGCTCGTCGGGTACGAACACCTTGCCACGGACCGGCGTCACCAGCACGTCGGCCGTGGCGGCGTCGTTCAGGTCGCGGACCACGCCGTCGAAACCGTTGTACACCGACAGGATAATCACCAGTGCAGCGCAACCGATGGCAATGCCGGCCGCCGAGATGATCGAGATGATGTTGATCACATTGTGCGACTTCTTGGCAAAGAGGTAGCGCCGCGCTATGAACCGGGAGAGTTTCATCGCCGGTCGGGAGTTATTTCTTCAGCAGTTCGTCGATATGCTCCACGTAATCAAGCGAGTCGTCGAGATAGAACGACAGTTCCGGCACGATGCGCAGCTGCTTGGCCACCCTGCGGCCCAGCTCGCCGCGCAGCCGGGAGGTCTCTTCTTCGAGCCGCTGCATCACCGCTTCGGCTTTCGTGGAAGGGAAGATGCTGACATAGACCTTGGCCAGGGCCAGGTCGGGCGTGATTTTCACGCCGCTGACGGTGAGCAGGGCGCCGTCGTAGGCGGCCATGCCGCGGGCGCGGATGATTTCCGCCAGGTCTTTCTGGATCTGCCGCGCCACTTTCTGCTGTCTTGTGGTCTCGCTTTCCATAGCCGGGTTTATGCGAATTTCAGGATGAAATAGTTCTTCTTGCCTTTCTGCACGAGGATGTACTTTCCGTCGAGCAGCAGTTCGTCCGTCAGCTGCAGGGCTGCATCGGATACCTTTTCCTTGTTGATGCTCAGGCCGCCGCCCTGGATCATCTTGCGGCATTCGCCCTTGCTGGGGAAGACATCCGTGCGCACGGCGAGCATCTCGAGGATGTCGCAGGGCAGGCTGTCACCCGGCAGAGTGAACTGGGGCACGTTGTTGAACACCGAGAGGAAGGTGCGCTCGTCCAGCGCCTTGAGCGCCTCGACAGTACCTTTACCGAAGAGCATCTGGGAGGCTGCCACGGCATTGTCGTATTCTTTCTGGCCGTGGACCATCACGGTCACTTCGCGTGCGAGGAGTTTCTGGAGCTCGCGGCGTTCAGGCGCTTCACGGTGGGCCGCAATGGCCTGCTCGATGGTCTCCCGGTCGAGCATCGTGAAGATCTTGATGTAGCGCTCGGCGTCCTCGTCGGAGACATTGAGCCAGAACTGGTAGAATTCGTACGGGGAGGTGCGTTCGGCGTCAAGCCAGACGTTTCCTTTCTCGGTCTTGCCGAATTTCGTGCCGTCGGCCTTGCGGATGAGCGGGCAGGTGAGGGCGAAGGCCTCGCCGCCGTCCATGCGGCGGATCAGCTCGCTGCCGGTGGTGATGTTGCCCCACTGGTCGCTGCCGCCCAGCTGGAGGACGCAGCCCTTGTGCTTCCACAGCCAGTAGAAGTCGTAGCCCTGCATCAACTGGTAGCTGAACTCGGTGAACGACATGCCCTCGCTCGAATCGCGGGAAAGGCGTTTCTTCACGGAGTCCTTGGCCATCATATAGTTGACGGTGATGTGCTTGCCGATGTCGCGGATGAAATTGATGAAGGAATAGTCCTTCATCCAGTCGTAGTTGTTGACCAGCTCGGCCTTGTTGGGCGCGTCGGAGTCGAAGTCCAGGAAGCGGGCCAGCTGGGCTTTGAGGCAGGCCACGTTGTGTGCGAGCGTCTCTTCGTCGAGCAGATTGCGCTCCGCCGATTTCATCGACGGGTCGCCGATCATGCCCGTGGCGCCGCCCACCAGGGCGATGGGCTTGTGGCCGCAGTTCTGGAAATGTTTGAGGATCATCACGCTGACCAGATGTCCGATATGCAGCGAGTCCGCCGTCGGGTCGATGCCTACATAGGCTGCCTGCGGACCTTCCATGAGTTTTTCTTCGGTTCCCGGCATGATGTCCTGGATCATGCCGCGCCACTCAAGTTCCTTGACAAAATTCTTCATCGTATCTTCCATTTTTTATCCAACGACCCACACCATCACGTGGTTCTCAAATACCTCATAGCTGAGCTCGAACTCCAGCTCCGTGCCGTCCTTGTGCGTGAACGTGGCTTCGATCTGGCCCTCGTCGCGGGGGTTGAAGCGCTCTACCTCGATCTGTTCGGCAAAGTCTACGCCGGAAATCGACATGCGCTTGTAGATGGCTTCCTTGGCGCACCAGTAGATGGCCAGCTGGAGGTTCTTCTTGCGCTCGTCGAGATCGTCGATCTCGTCTTCCGAGAGCGCTTTCTTCTCCACGGCCGAAAAGTCGCGGTCGAGACATTCGATGTCGATACCCAGGTCCTCGTCGGGATGCAGGATGATGGCCACGAAGCGGTTCGTGTGGGAGATGCTGATCTCCATCGCCGTATTCTGCAGGTACGGTTTGCCGTTGTCGTGGTGGCCCAGGTAGAGCTTTTCGGGGAAAATCTCGTTGAGCAGGGCGCGCTCGGCCAGTTTCTCCTTGCGGCGGGCCTCGCTGCGGGTAAACGAGAGTTCCTCCAGTTCATCGTCCGGGACGGACGTGGAGGCCATCAGCTCTTCCTCGGTTTCGGTAATCTCCCAGACGTAAATCCGGGCGTCGTCGTCGAGTTCTTTTTTCAGGTAAAGTGCCATAGTGGTTTGGAGAAACACCACATGGCCGGAAGCCAGGATATTCGGCTCCCGTCGGTACTATTCAGACTACTCGGAGGTTCCACAGTGGTGTCTTCGTTGGTTAATCTAGTTGAGATATCAGGATTCGAACCTGAACAAACAGAACCAAAATCTGTTGTGCTACCATTACACCATATCTCAGTGAGGGACGTAGTCCCGAACACCGATAATACTATCGGGATTAAGCCACAAAGGTATTAATTATTTTTGATTAAACTAGAAAATTAATAGCCTTGGGCTTTGATGGGGAGTTCGGCGCCTTCGGGGGTGACCAGGACGGGGCCGACGTCGGGTTGGGCGAGGTGGCCGATGATTTCGAAGTCGTGGAATTCCTTGCGGAAGGTTTCGTGAGCGTCGATGGGGATGACGAAGAGGAACTTGTAATCGTCGCCGCCGTTCATGGCGGCCGTCACGACGTCCATGTCGATCTCTTCGGCCATGGCGAAGGTCTGCGAGGAGATGGGGATCTTCTCGAGATAGACCTTGGCGCCGAGGCCGGTTTCGCGGGTGAGCCGGATGACGGCCTCGCCGAGGCCGCGGGTGAGGAAACAGCCGCGGGAGGGCAGGATGCCGGCTTCAAGGAAGCGCGACACGATGTCGGGCTTGATCTCGGGACTCAGATAGCTGGCCAGTACGGCTTTGTAGGGACTCAGGTCGGGCTGTTCGCCGGTGCCGGTGAACGCCACCTTCTCGCGCTCGAGCACGTGCAGGCCCATATAGGCGGCGCCTACGTGGCCGCTCAGGCAGAGCAGGTCCATGCTCTTGGCCGGCTGTGCCTTGTCCAGGACGGTCTTTTTCTGCAGACCTGTGGCCGACAGGCTGATGGCCAGGCCGTTGACCGAGGGGACGAGTTCCAGGGAGAGCTGCTTGATGCCGTGTTCGCGGCAGGCGGCCAGCATGCCTTCCCAAAGGGCGGCGACGTCTTCGTAGCAGAAGCGTTTCGACAGGCCGAGGACGACCGACAGGCCGTCCGGCTGGTGCAGGGCGGCGTAGAGTTCGCCCAGGACGCAGAGGACGGTCTTGTAGCCCAGGTGTTTGAGCGGTGTGTAGACCAGGTCGAAGTCGCAGCCTTCCAGCAACAGTTTGTGGGCGCTGCGGACGGAACCTCTGCCGCCGGTGGGAAGGGTGGGGGTGTTGGTATAGCCGCTTCCTTCGAAGAGGCGTTCAAGGACGGCCTGTTTGCCGAGTTGTGCTATTTCCGTTCGGGACATCTTGTTGGGGTTTGATTCAGGCGGTTATTTGACGGGAAGGGTCCTGGTCGGGACGACGACGTTGCCCGCCTCGTCGTAGATGGTCAGGCTGATGCGGCCGCGCTCGACTTGGACGTCGAGCCGCGACTCGTTGTCGTTGACCAGGATGGGGAAGCCGTTGTTCATCGTGCCGGCCGGGATGAAGTGATATTCGTGCAGGTCGGCGCCGATCATCAGGTCGACCCCTGCCTTGTCCAGCAGCGGGAGGAAGTTGTGGTTCATCCAGCTGTGCGGGACGAAATCGTCGGGCACGCTGAAATCGACCATCGGCGCGTGCATGATGCAGATCTTGACGGGCGCCTTGCGGAAGGCGGGCTCCTTCATGGCTTCCTCGGCCCAGGCCATCTGCTCGCGGAGGTACGATTCGTAGATCCGGTCGCCGGACAGGGCGAGGGAGTTTTTCACGCCGGTTTCACCGCAGTCCAGTACGATGAAGGCGACGGGACCTTCGCGGAACGTATAATAATACGGTGCCCCTTCGGCCTTCGGGAACACTTTCTCGACCAGCGTCACGCCGCTGCCGCGGCCCTCGTGATTGCCACGGGCGAAGACGACGGGCAGGTCGGCGCCGCAATCGCCCAGCGGCCCGACCTCATAGCGGAGCAGGCTGTCGAGCGGCCAGTTGCCGGCCGAGATGATGTCGCCGTTGAGGACCAGGAAGTCGTTGTCCTTCACATTGATATCATCGAGTAGTGCGGCATATTGGTCGAGACGCATGTGGACGTCGTTCATGACGGTGAAGTGGCAGGTCTTGCGGTTGGGATCGAAGGTCGTCACATGGTGCCGTTCCGAAAGCATGTCCCGTCCGTAGGCGGGACGGCGCGGATTGGTGGGATCGACCACCCGGTTGCCGACGCGGTAGCCGTACTGGGCACCGCGCGAAAGGCCGTCGACGCGGACGCAGTGGTAGGTGCCGAACAGTTTCCTTCCGGCATATTCCTCGTAGATCCGGCGCCCGTTGTCAAGCTGGACGAAGCCCTGGCAGGCGATGTCGGTCGACCAGAGGACGGTGAAGGCGTCTTCGCTCATATCCGTCACCCAAGGGCCATAGACCATGTGCGAATCCTGGGCTTCCGTGCGGGGCTTGGCCGGAACGACCGTGCTGTCGATGGGGTTGCCGTGACGGTCCATCAGCATCAGGGCGATCCGCTGAGGATTGACGTCCATGTGGATGGCGCTGACCGAGTGGGAGCCTTCGGTCCAGCGGAAGGCGATCTTGTCCTCGTTCTTCATCGGCGTTTCGGAGAAGTCGCGGCCGCGGTCGTTGTCGGAGGAGGAGGTCTGGATATAGACGGTGCCGGTGCTGCCGTCGGTGACCTGGTCGTCGTAGAGAGGCAGGGAACGCACGTACACGTGGTTGTTGCCGGCTACGGCCAGGTCGACGCCCATTTCATCGAAGACCCGGTGCCAGCGGGCGTACTGGTAGCTGTTTCCGGTGACGCCCGAGAACCACTCGTAGTGCATGCAGACCACCACGAAGGTCGGCGGATTCTCGCTGCCCCGCTCGAAGTGGATGCAGTTGCGGAGCCATTCTTCCGCCAGGGCGAACTCTTCGTTGTTGGTCGTGTCCTCGGTGTTGAGCATGATGAACAGGGTATTGCCGTAGCGGAAATGGTAGCAGACGCCCATCTCCCGTTCATAGCCGTTCTGCGGGTAGTAGGAAGTCCCGACGAAGAACGGGTTCGGGAAAGCGAAATCGTGCGATACCTGGGACTTCCGCGTCCAGTTGTCGTGGTTGCCGTTGACCCGGGCCCAGAAGAATTCGTTGAAATTGTCTTCCTCGAACATCCGGCGCCAGAAGGAATAGCTGCCGCCCCAGGCCACCACGTCGCCGGGGCTGAAGATCCAGTCGATCGAAGGGTCGAAGTCCTGCATCGTGTCGATCATGCCCATGGCGGCTTCGAGCCGGCCCGGAAGGGGCGTATAGCTGTGGAAGTCGGAGATGATGCAGGCCGACCAGTTCGGCGCGCCGGCCGTCCGGAAATAGTGTTCGGAACTCCGGGCAATGGGGGTATCTCCTTTTTTCTCTTTCTCCAGGATGACGTATTTGTAGTCCGTGTCGGGCTTGAGGTCCGTGACCATCACGCCGCACTTGGTGAAGACGGGGTCTTCTATGATGTCGCTGCCGTCGGGCGCTTTGGAAGAAAAGCCCCTGAACGCTTCGAAGCGCTTGTGCTGGGTAGGCGCGATGTCACGGGCGGCTTCCCAGTGCGTGTCGGCGACTTCGGTGAGCCGGACACAGGTATTCTTGAACGTGGTGTCGCACGACCAGCTGATGCACATCGCGACCGAGGCGTCGTCGCCCGGCCCGGTCGAGATGCTGAAGAGTTTGTCTGAGACGGGGAGGCTGGCGGGCGGCGGTGTGCCGGCCGTCAGCACGACGATCGCCAGGGCGAGAAGGGCCTGGCGGAAGAAAGCGGTAAGCGGAGCGTTCATAGCGGAAGCAGGGTTCGATTTCATCGGATGAAATACAAAGATAACAAAAATTACCCCCGGAATCATTCACAATTTGCGTCTGGCGGGCCTCAAGTGCACAATGTTGATTTGTCTGTTGAAAAATTGCTTCCGCCACCCTCAGCACGGTCGTCAAATTCGCGTAACTTCGTACTCCGTTTTTTGAAAATACTCCGTGATGAAAACCTATACCTACGAAGAAGCATTGGCTGCCAGCCTGGCCTATTTCCACGGCGACGAGCTTGCAGCCTCGGTCTGGATCAACAAATACGCCGTCAAAGACTCCTACGGCAACCTGTACGAAAAATCGCCGGATGATATGCATCACCGTCTGGCGGCAGAGTTCGCCCGTATCGAGCGCAACTATCCCGACCCGATGGATGAGGAGACGATCTATCAGCTGCTGAAGGATTTCCGTTTCGTCATCCCGCAAGGCGGCCCGATGACCGGCATCGGCAACGAGCACCAGGTAGCCTCGCTGAGCAACTGCTTCGTGATCGGTCACGACCGGCCGGCCGACTCCTACGGCGGCATCCTGATGGTCGACCAGGAGCAGGTGCAGCTGATGAAGCGCCGCGGCGGCGTGGGCCACGATCTCTCGCAGATCCGTCCCACGGGCAGCCCCGTGCTCAACAGCGCCCTTACTTCCACGGGTATCGTTCCCTTCATGGAGCGCTTCTCCAACTCCACGCGCGAAGTGGCCCAGGACGGCCGCCGCGGCGCCCTGATGCTGACCATCTCGATCAAGCATCCGGATTCCGAGCGTTTCATCGACGCGAAGATGGAGCAGGGCAAGGTGACGGGCGCCAACGTCTCGGTGAAGATCGATGACGAGTTCATGCGCGCCGCGCTCTCCGGCAGCCCCTACAAGCTCCAGTATCCGGTCTACAGCGACAATCCGAAGGTCGAGCGGACCATCGACGCCGCCAGCCTCTGGAAGAAGATCATCCACAACGCCTGGATGTCGGCCGAGCCGGGCGTCCTGTTCTGGGACACCGTGCTGCGCGAATCCGTGCCCGACTGCTACGCCGACAAGGGTTACCGTACGGTCAGTACGAACCCTTGCGGCGAAATTCCGCTCTGCCCCTACGACAGCTGCCGCCTGATTGCGATGAACCTCTATTCCTACGTGAAGAATCCGTTCACCAAGCGTGCCCGTTTCGACTGGGAGCTGTTCCGGGACCACGTGGGCAAGACCATGCGTCTGATGGACGACCTGATCGACCTGGAGATGGAGAAGATTGAAATGATCCTCAAGAAGATCGAACACGACCCGGAAGACGACGAGGTCAAGCGCATCGAGCACAACCTCTGGCTCAAGATCCGCAAGAAGACGCTCGGCGGCCGTCGTACCGGTCTGGGCATCACGGCCGAAGGCGACATGCTCGCCGCCCTGGGCCTGACCTACGGATCGCCCGAGGCCATCGAGTTCGCCGTGCAGGTGCAGAAGACCCTGGCCGTGGAGGCCTACCGCGCCTCGGTCGACATGGCCGCCAGCCGCGGCGCCTTCCCGATCTATAATGCCGCAAAGGAGGAGCACAACCCGATGATCCTGCGCATCAAGGCCGCCGACCCCGAGCTTTACGAGCGGATGGTCGCCACCGGCCGCCGCAACATCTCGATGCTGACCATCGCCCCGACCGGTACCACCAGCCTGATGACGCAGACCACTTCGGGCATCGAACCCGTGTTCCGTCCGTTCTACCTGCGCCGCAAGAAGGTCAACCCCAACGACAAGAACGCCAAGATCTCCTTCAAGGACGAAAAGGGTGACTGCTTCGAGGAGTACTTCGTGTTCCACCACAAGTTCCTCGACTGGGCCGAGATTGCCGGGTACAAGCGTGAGGACGTCCTCAAGATGGGCCAGGCGGAGCTCGACGAACTCGTGGCCCGCTCGCCGTACTACAAGTCCACGGCCGGCGACATCGACTGGGTGGCCAAGGTCCAGATGCAGGGCCAGATCCAGAAATGGGTCGACCACAGCATCAGCGTGACGGTCAACCTGCCCGAGGACATCAGCGAAGAGATGGTGTCGCAGGTGTACCGCACGGCCTGGGAGTGCGGCTGCAAGGGCATTACGGTTTACCGCGAGGGTTCCCGCACCGGCGTCCTGGTGTCGAGCGACAAGGACAAGGAGAAGAAAGCGGCCATCAAGCCGAAAAAGCGTCCGCAGTCGCTCGAGGCCGACGTGATCCGCTTCCGCAACGGCAGCGAGCATTGGATCGCGCTGGTAGGCAAGCTGGCAGGTCAGCCTTATGAGATCTTCACCGGTATCGTGGACGAGGACACCCGCAACATCCCGCGCAGCATCGAGCACGGCTGGATCGTCAAGGAGAAGGATATGAGCACCGGCAAGAGCCGCTACGACTTCCATTTCCAGGACAAGTACGGCTATCCTAGCGTGGTGGGCGGCATCTCGCACATGTTCAACAAGGAGTTCTGGAACTACGCCAAGCTGATCTCCGGCGTGCTGCGCAACGGCATGCCCATCGTGGACGTGGTGAATCTTGTGCAGGGGCTCGAACTCGACAGCGACTCGATCAACACGTGGAAGAACGGCGTGGAGCGCGCGCTCAAGCGCTACATCCCCGACGGCACGCGCGACGAATCGGGCAAGAAATGCAAGCACTGCGGCAGTTCGAACCTTGTGTATCAGGAAGGATGCCTGGTCTGCCTGGACTGCGGCTATTCGAAATGCGGTTAAGCCTATGCTCCTGTTTCCCAACGCCAAGGTCAATCTGGGCCTGAATGTCATCCGCAAGCGCTCCGACGGCTATCACGACATAGAGACGCTCTTCGTGCCCGTGCCGGATCTTTGCGACGTGCTGGAACTGGTGCGCGCCGACACGTTCCGGATGCACGTATGCAACGCGGAGATCGCGGGCGAGAACCTCTGCGAGAAGGCCTGGCGGCTGCTCGCCCAGCGCTTCGACATCCCGCCGGTGGAAATCCATCTCTACAAGAAGATTCCGATGGGCGCGGGACTGGGCGGCGGCTCGGCCGATGCGGCCTTCACGCTGACGGGCCTCAACACGCTTTTCGGCCTCGGCCTCCCGAAAGAAGAACTCGCCGGACTGGCGGCCCAGCTGGGCAGCGACTGTGCCTTCTTCATCTTCAACAAGCCGATGCTGGCCCGGGGCCGCGGCGAAATCCTCACGCCCTTCCGCTTCTCGCTGGAGGGATACCGGTTGCGTATCTTCCCGCAAAATGTTTTCGTATCGACGAAAGAAGCCTATGCCGGCGTCACGCCGCACGAGCCGGAGCACCGCATCGAAACGGTGGTCAGGCGTCCGATCGACGAGTGGAAAGATTTGCTGGTCAATGATTTCGAGGAGAGCGTGTTTGCGCGGCATCCGGAGCTGGCGCTTGCCAAACAGGCCCTCTACGACGAGGGCGCGCGCTACGCGGCCATGTCGGGCAGCGGGTCAGCGCTGTTTGCAATCTACTAGGATCAATTCGAGCGGGGCGTCCTTCCGGATGACCCGCTTTTCTTCATCAAGCAGATAAAGGGAAGGAATGGCACGCAGCCAGTAGCGCGTGTTGCTGTTGAGCACCTGGTCGGGGTCGTAGCCGCAGACCCAGCTGGTCGGGTAATTGGGCAGATAGTCCATCCAGGCCTGGATGTCGGTATCGGGGTAGATGTTGACTACTAGCAGCTCGCCGGAGGCGATCATCGCCTCGATGGTCGGGTCGGCCGCTATGGTTTCGGTGATCTCCTTGCAGTTGGGGCAGCCCGGATTGCTGAAGAACAGCAGGGTGCGTCTCGGCCGGACGGGCCGGCTGTCGATGGTCTCGTAGAGTGTGTGCGAGCGTCCGTTGCGGGTCATGAAATTGAAGTCCGCGGCCGGGGTACCGGGGCGGTTGAGGACGATGCGGGGCGCGCACCAGCGGGCGTAGGCCTGCTGCTCCTGGGTGGCATGGGGCGAATTGAGCATGTGGTCCACCACGGGGATGTAGAGTTCCTCGTTGCGATAGGGGCTGTTGGGATCGAAGATAAAGAATTCCTGCAGCTTGACCAGCTGCTGCCACTGGGCGCTGTCACCTTCTGCCGCCCGCATCACGCTGTCCTGCCTGCGGAAGGCGACCGTCAGGGGAACGTTTTGCAGGTCAATGACATACTTTTCGAACAGAGCCTGCTGCGTGGCCTGCGAACGGGAGCCGTATTCCGACAGGGAATGGTTTTCCGCGGCGGGTTTGCAGGAAAAAAGCAGGACCAGGAGCGCTGCGAACAGGGCCAGGTGACATTTTGTCATAATTCCGGTGTTGGCATCCAATTTGCCGTTAGCAGGGGCAAAAGTAAACAAAAAACGTTAAAAGTATATTGATCATGAACATCAAACCATTAGCAGACAGAGTGCTGATCGAGGCCAAGGAAGCTGAGACCAAAACCGCCAGCGGACTCTATATTCCGGACTCCGCCAAAGAGAAACCGCAACAGGGAACCGTCGTCGCCGTGGGTAACGGCAAGAAAGACGAACCGATGGAGCTCAGTGTCGGTGACACCGTGCTCTACGGCAAGTATGCCGGTACCGAGATCACCGTGGACGGCAAGGATTATCTGATCATGCGTCAGAGCGACGTGGTTGCAGTTCTTAAATAAAGGAGGAAAATACTATGGCAAAAGACATCAAATTCGATATCGACGCACGCAACCTCATGAAAGAGGGTGCCGATGCATTGGCTAACGCAGTGAAGGTGACCCTCGGCCCGAAAGGCCGCAACGTGGTCATCGACAAGAAATTCGGTGCTCCCCAGGTGACCAAGGACGGTGTCACCGTGGCCAAGGAGATTGAACTGGAAGACCGCTTCCAGAACATGGGTGCCCAGATGGTCAAGGAAGTCGCTTCCAAGACCAACGACCAGGCCGGTGACGGTACGACCACCGCGACGGTGCTCGCCCAGAGCATCATCAACGTGGGTCTGAAGAACGTGGCCGCGGGTGCCAACCCGATGGACCTCAAACGCGGTATCGACAAGGCCGTCGAGGCCGTGGTCGAAGACCTCCGCAAACAGAGCCAGGCCGTGGGTGACGACTACTCGAAGATCGAGCAGGTCGGTACCATCTCTGCCAACAACGACAACTACATCGGCAAACTGATCGCCGACGCGATGGCCAAGGTCAAGAAAGACGGTGTCATCACCGTGGAGGAAGCCAAGGGCACCGCGACGGAGGTCAAGGTCGTCGAAGGTATGCAGTTCGACCGCGGTTACATCTCCGCCTACTTCATGACCAATCCTGACAAGATGGAGACGGTCCTCGAGCAGCCGCAGATCCTGATCACCGACAAGAAGATCTCCACGATGAAAGACCTGATGCCGATCCTCGAGCCCATCGCCCGGGAAGGCCGCTCGCTGCTGATCATCGCCGAAGACGTCGATGGCGAAGCTCTGACGACGCTGGTTGTCAACAAGCTGCGTGGCACGCTGAAGGTGGCTGCCGTCAAGGCGCCGGGCTTCGGCGACCGCCGCAAGGAGATGCTGCAGGATATCGCCACCCTGACCGGCGGTGTCGTGGTCTCCGAAGAGCGTGGCTTCACCCTCGAGAACTGCACGCCCGATATGCTGGGCCGTGCCGAGAAGGTGGTCATCGACAAGGAGAACACCACCATCGTCAACGGTGCCGGCGACAAGGATGCCATCACCGACCGTGCCAACCAGATCCGCAAGCAGATCTCGACCACCACGAGCGACTACGACCGCGAGAAGCTCCAGGAGCGCCTGGGCAAACTCGCCGGCGGCGTGGCCGTCCTCTATGTGGGCGCCGCTTCCGAAGTGGAGATGAAGGAAAAGAAAGACCGCGTCGAGGATGCGCTCAACGCTACCCGCGCCGCTGTCGAAGAAGGTATCATCCCGGGCGGCGGTGTCGCCCTGGTACGTGCCGAATCCGCTCTGGCCAAGGTCAAGGGTGAGAACGAAGACGAGACGACCGGTATCCACATCGTGGCCCGCGCCATCGAGGAGCCGATCCGCATCATTGCCGCCAACGCCGGCAAGGAAGGCAGCGTCATCGTCCAGAAGGTGAAGGAAGGCAAGGCCGACTTCGGCTACAATGCCCGCACCGACAAGTTCGAGAACCTGCTCTCGACGGGCGTCATCGACCCGACCAAGGTGGTCCGCGTCGCCCTCCAGAACGCCGCATCCGTGGCCGGCATGTTCCTGACCACCGAATGCGCCCTGGCCGACATCAAGGAAGAGCAGCCCGCCATGCCCCCGATGAACCCGGGTATGGGCGGCATGATGTAAGCTTGACCGGGAATCTGTCCCAGAACCTCCGTCCCCGGACGGAGGTTTTTTATTATCGCCGAAATATTACTACTTTTGTCCCCGACAATGAAAGAAAGCGACAAAATCATAGAAGAGGTCACCTCGGGGGAGTACGAGCACGGGTTCGAGACGAAGGTGGAGCAGGACTTCATCCCGAAAGGCCTCAATGAAGATATCATTCGGCTGATTTCACGGAAGAAGGAGGAACCGCAGTGGCTGCTGGACTTTCGGCTCAAGGCCTTCCGGCAGTGGCAGAAAATGACGCTTCCCACCTGGGCGCATCTGGACATTCCGCCCATCGATTTCCAGGACATCGTCTATTACGCCGCCCCCAAGGCGGCGCACAAGTCGGGGAAGCGTGCCATCGACCCTGAGATTGAGAAGACCTTCGACAAGCTGGGTATCCCGCTCAATGAGCGGGAAGCGCTCGCCGGGTTGGCGGATGGAAGCGGCACGGCTGTGGACGCCGTATTCGACAGCGTGTCGGTCAAGACTACCTTCAGCGAAACGCTGGCCGAGAAGGGCATCATCTTCTGTTCCTTCTCCGAAGCCGTGAAGAACTATCCGCAACTGGTGCAGAAATATCTGGCAACGGTCGTCCCGATGGCCGACAACTTCTACAGCGCCCTGAACAGCGCCGTCTTCAGCGACGGTTCGTTCTGCTATATCCCCAAAGGTGTCCGCTGCCCGATGGAGCTCTCGAGCTACTTCCGCATCAACGCCCGGGGCACCGGCCAGTTCGAACGCACGCTCATCGTAGCCGATGAAGGCTCCTACGTGAGCTATCTCGAAGGTTGCACCGCCCCGCGCCGCGACGAAGCGCAGCTCCACGCCGCCGTGGTGGAGATCATCGTGGAGAAAGACGCCGAAGTCAAGTATTCCACCGTCCAGAACTGGTATCCCGGCGATGCCGAAGGACGCGGCGGCATCTACAACTTCGTCACCAAGCGCGGCATGTGCAAGGGCAGTGGCAGCCGTCTGTTCTGGACCCAGGTCGAGACGGGCAGCGCCATCACCTGGAAGTACCCGAGCACCATCCTCAAGGGCGACAATTCCCTGTCTGAATTCTATTCCGTGGCCGTGACCAACAACCGCCAGCAGGCTGACACGGGCACGAAGATGATCCATATCGGCCGGAACACCACCAGCCGCATCGTCAGCAAAGGCATCTCGGCCGGCCGCAGCCAGAACAGCTACCGCGGCATGGTGAAGGTGCTGCCCGGTGCCGAAGGGGCCCGCAACCACTCGCAGTGCGATTCGCTCCTGCTGGGCGACAAGTGCGGTGCACACACCTTCCCGGTCATCGATTCCGCCAACCCGGGCGCCACGATCGAACACGAGGCCACCACTTCGAAGATCAGCGACGACCAGCTCTTCTACTGCCGCCAGCGGGGCATCACCGAAGAAGATGCCATCGGCCTGATCGTCAATGGCTATGCCAAGGAAGTGCTGGGCAAGCTGCCGATGGAATTCGCCGTCGAGGCGCAAAAACTGCTGCAAGTCTCTCTGGAGGGGAGTATCGGATGACGTTCAACTGGCTCGATCTGATCAGTTCGCTGCTCGGCCTGACCTGCGTTTTTCTCGCCGGCCGGGGCAGCAAGTATAATTTCTGGGTAGGCTATCTCTACACGGCCGCCCTGTTCTTCCTTTTCTGGCAGAAAAACCTGGTCGCCTCGCTGCTGCTCCAGCCCGTTTCGCTGGGCATCAACATCCTCGGCCATTACCGCTGGACCCATCCCAAGGAAGGGGAGACCAGCTCCGAGAAACAAGGCGAACTCAAGGTTTCGATGCTCAACTGGTATGAGCGCGTGCTGACCGTGGTCATCGTGCTGGTGGTCGCGGCGCTCTGGGGCTGGCTGCTGCGGCGCATCTTCCCTGCCGACCCGCACCCGTATCTCGACTCCTGCGTCACCATCCTGATCCTCGTGGCCCAGTTCCTCAGCGCCCAGAAGAAATGGGACTGCTGGATTGCCTGGATCGTCGTCAATATCACCCAGCTCATCCTGCACCTGTCGGTAGGCAACATCTTCATGCCCATCGTCAGCGCACTGTACCTGGTCAACGGCGTCATCTCCCTGATAAACTGGGAGAAAATGTATAAACGGAAAGCCTGATGAATACACTCCTTACCATCAAGAACCTGCATGCCTCGGTCGGAGAGAAGGAAATCCTCCGGGGCATCGACCTGACCGTCAACCCCGGTGAGGTCCACGCCATCATGGGTCCCAACGGCGCGGGCAAGAGCACCTTGTCGGCCGTCCTGGCCGGTCGCGACACCTTCACCGTGACGGAAGGTTCCGTCACGTACGACGGCCGCGACCTGCTCGCCCTCTCGCCGGAAGAGCGTTCCTGGGCCGGCATCTTCCTGGGATTCCAGTACCCGATCGAGATCCCGGGCGTGAGCAATGCCAACTTCATGAAGGCCGCTGTGGCCGAGCAGCGCAAGCAGCGCGGCCTGGAGCCCCTCAGTGCGGCGCAGTTCCTCAAGCTGATGCGCGAGAAGATGGCCTGCGTCGAAATGGACGGCAGTTTCTCGAGCCGCGGGGTGAACGTGGGTTTCTCGGGCGGCGAGAAGAAGCGCAATGAGATCTTCCAGATGGCGATGCTTGAGCCGCGCCTGGCCATCCTCGACGAGACGGACTCCGGTCTTGACGTCGATGCCCTGCGCATCGTGGCCTCGGGCGTCAACAAACTCCGCAAACCCGACAACGCTTTCCTCGTGATCACGCACTACCAGCGCCTGCTCGACTACATTGTCCCCGATGTCATCCACGTGCTCTACAAGGGCCGCATCATCAAGACCGCCGGACGGGAACTGGCGCTCGAAATCGAAAAGAAAGGCTACGACTGGCTCATCCATGAAAGCGAATGATACGATAAGGAAGGAATTCCTCACCAACCCTGCGGGGCGGATCCGGATCGCGCTTGAAGAAAATGCTTCCGCCGAGTATCTGGTGCTGCAGGACGGCGCGGAAGCCGCTGCCGGCGAGACATTCTGGGAGATTTCCCTGCCGGAAGGCGCCTCGCTCAAGATGGTGTTCCTCTCGCTCGACGGCTCGGTGAGCAATCACCTCGACATCGCCCTTGCCGGCGGCAGGGCCTCCTGCGACCTGAGCGGCCTGAGCCTGGCCAGCGGCACGCAACAGATGGACTACGACATCCGGATGACGCACCTGGTTCCGGACTGTCAGAGCAACCAGCTCTTCAAGACCCTGGTCGCAGACCAGGCGGTCACGCATTTCGACGGACTGGTCAAGGTGGTTCCGGATGCACAGCGCACGGAAGCCTATCAGGCGAACCACAACCTGCTGCTCAGCGAGCAGGCCCACGCCTTCACCCGTCCGCAGCTGGAAATCTATGCCGACGACGTGAAGTGCAGCCACGGTGCCACGATCGGCCGCCTGAATGCCGACGAACTCTTCTATATGCGTTCACGCGGCATCCGGGCCGAAGAGGCCCGGCTGCTTCAGCAACTGGCCTTCGCCGGCGAGATCGTAGATCGGATCCCGACACCCGAATGGTGCGAAAAAATGCACGTTTTGGTAGAAAAGCGGCTCCGCAGCGCATTTTCTTCTTGTTAAAACTGCGCTAAAATTTGTCAATAAGTAGAATTTTGTAGAAAAGTTGCGTTTTTTTGCATTTTGGGACGCAACATTCGAGACCCGAACTGCATCTAGTAAGTGGTTTAGGTTTTAGTATATTATCATCAGAAAGGGCGGCCACTCGCGAGGAGGACCGCCCTTTTTCTATGTCGGCTCGCGCCTTATAGCGTCACCTTTTTCACCAGCTGGTAACGGAGACCGTGCTGATCGAGGAAATCGATGAGCTCGTAGCCCGGGGAGACCGTGTATTTCTTGGAGAAGAGGCTCAGCTTGTCTTCCGCTCCGTCGTGCGAGAAGCGCAGGTCGATGAAGAGCCGCGCGGCACCCTTGTGGTGCTTGCACTCCTTGACCAGGGCCTTGCGCAGTTCCGCCGTGGAGGCATCCAGCGGCAGTTCGACGTGGAATTCCTTGATGAAATCGTCGCGGGTGTTGGGAAGCAGCGCCATGTTGAGGATGCGCAGTTCATAGCTGTCGCCCGCGCTTTCGTCGTCCTTCTTGCGGAAACGCTGTTTGACGGCGCACTTGAGCAGCAGGGCGGTGCCGACCTGCGTGTATTTCATGAAGGTCTCGTAGTCCTTGCTGAAAAGCGAGAAGCTGTGGCTGCCGGAGTAGTCTTCCAGCGTGAATCGGCACCAGGGCTTGTTGCCGTTCTTGGTATAGCGGATGTCGCATTCCGACACGAGTCCCGCAACATAGTATTCCTTGTTCTGTACCGACTTGTCGCTCTGCATCGTGCGATCGATCTCGTCGAGCCGGGCGATGTTGACCGTGGCGAACTGCTCGATCTCGAACTTGAAGCGGTCGAGCGGATGGGCCGACAGGTACATGCCCACGCATTCCTTCTCCTTCTTGAGGAATTCCATCTCGTTGTACTCGGGCTGCAGGGGCGGGATGGCCGGCCGCACGGGCTTGAGCTCCTCCATATCGCCGAACAGGCTCATCGAGGCCGACATCGTATCGTTCTGGAATTTCGTGGCATAGCGGAGCAGGGCGTCGAGATACACGTCGTCCTTGCTGCTGCCGGTCTCGTAGAAGAACTGCGGGCGGGTGATTTCCGGGAAGCTGTCGAAGGCGCCGGCATAGACCAGGCATTCCATGACCTTGCGGTTGATCAGGCCCAGCGGCATGCGTTCCACGAAGTCGAAGATGCCGCGGAAGGGGCCGCCTTTCTGCCGCTCGGCGATCACCGCGTCGATCACGCCGCCGCCCACGCCCTTGATGCCGCCCATGCCGAAACGGATGTTGCCGGCCTTGTTGACCGTGAACTCCGTGGCGCTCTCGTTGATGTCGGGGCCCAGGACCAGGATCTGCCAGCGGCGGCAGTCATCCATGATCTTGGAGATCTCGTCCATATTGTCGAGATTGCAGCTGAGGTTGGCGGCGAAGAACTCGGCCGGGTAGTGGGCTTTCAGGTAGGCGGTCTGGTAACTCACCCAGGCATAGCAGGTGGCGTGGCTCTTGTTGAAGGCATATTCGGCGAAAGCCCGCCAGTCCTGCCAGATCTTGCCGAGCAGCTCTTCCGAGTGGCCGTGGGCCCGTCCGCCTTCCATGAACTTGACATAGAGTTCCTCCATGTCCTTGATCTTCTTCTTGCCCATCGCCTTGCGGAGCTTGTCGGCCTGGCCTTTGGTGAAGCCGGCCAGCTTCTGCGAGAGCAACATCACCTGCTCCTGGTATACCGTGATGCCGTAGGTGTCCTGGAGATATTCCTCCATCTCCGGGGTGTCGTAGGTGATGGGCTTGAGGCCCAGCTTGCGGTCGACGAAGTCGGGGATGTAGTCCATCGGGCCGGGCCGGTAGAGGGCGTTCATGGCGATCAGGTCCTCGAAGCGCTCGGGGTGCAGCTTCTGCAGCCATTCCTTCATGCCGGGCGATTCGAACTGGAAGATCGAGGTGGTGTCGCCGCGGCCGTAGAGATCGTAGGTGGCCTTGTCGTCGATGGGGATGGCTTCGATGTCGATGTCCACGCCGTGGCCTTTCTTGATCAGGTCGAGCGTCTTGTGGATGATCGACAGGGTGTTCAGGCCCAGGAAGTCCATCTTGAGCAGGCCGCATTCCTCGATGTAGTGGCCGTCGTACTGCGACGTCCACACGTCCTGGCCCGTGTCCTTGTCTTTCGACAGGCAGATGGGGATGTAGTCGGACAGGTTGCCCGGCCCGATGATCGTGGCGCAGGCGTGCATGCCGACCTGCCGGACGCTGCCTTCCAGCTGTTCGGCGAATTCGAGCACTTCCTTGTTGAGCTCGTTGTTCTCCTTGGAGAGTTCCTCCTTGAATTCGGGCACCAGGCGGAAACAGTTCTTGAGCGTGATCTTGACGTTCTTCTCTTCCAGCTGGCCCTTGTCGTTGCGCACCCGCTCGCTCAGGCGGGCCGGCACCATCTTCGAGAGGCGGTTGCTCTCGTCGATCGACACGTGGCTGATGCGGGCCACGTCCTTGATGGCGCCCTTGGCCAGCATCGTGCCGAAGGTGATGACGCGCGACACGTGGTCGACGCCGTAGGTGTCCTCGACATAGCGGTGGGCCGCCTCCAGGTTCTCGAAGTCCACGTCGATATCGGGCATCGAGATGCGCTCGGGGTTGAGGAAACGCTCGAACAGGAGCTGGTACTTGATCGGATCCAGGTTCGTGATCCAGAGGCAATAAGCCACCACGCTGCCCGCTGCGGACCCACGGCCCGGTCCCACGAGCCAGCCCTGGTTGCGCATGGCGCGGATGTAGTCCTGCACGATGAGGAAGTAGTCGGGGAAGCCCATCGAGGAGATGGTCCTCAGCTCGAAGTCGATGCGCTCGGCCTGCTCGTCGGTGAGCGTTTCGCCGTAGCGGATCTTTGCGCCCTGGTAAGTGAGGTGGCACAGATACGCCACGGACTTGCAGAAATCGTCACCGCGGTAGTTGCCCTTCGGGTCGTTCTTGCCCGCCTCGATGTAGGGGCGGTATTGCTCGAGATACTTGTCGATGTCGGCCAGAAACACCGCATCGATCTTGTATTTGGGCAGGATGTAGTCGTGGTCGATCTTGTAGGCTTCGACCTTGTCCGCCACTTCGACCGTGTGGGCGATGACTTCGGGATGGTCGGGGAAGAGTGCCGCCATCTCCTCCTCGCTCTTGAGATACTCCTGCTGCGTGTAGCGCAGACGCTTGGGGTCGTCGATGTCGGAGTTGGTGGTCAGGCAGATGAGGCGGTCGTGGGCCGGTCCGTCTTCCTTGCGGATGAAGTGTACGTCGTTGGTAGCCACCACCTTGACGTCGAATTCGCGGGCCAGGTCGAAGAGCACGGGGTTGACCACCATCTGGGCACGGTACACGTCGTCGTCCAGGCCGGGAACCTCGGTCTTGTGGCACATCACTTCGAGGTAGTAGTCGTCGCCGAAGACGCGCTTGTGCCAGCGCACGGCCTCGCGGGCGGCTTCCAGGTCGCCGTCCATGATGTCGCGGGGCAGTTCGCCCGCCAGGCAGGCGGAGCAGCAGATCAGGTTCTCGTGATACTGTTCCAGCACCTCGTGCGACACGCGCGGCTTGTAGTACATGCCGTGGATGTGGCCTTCGGTGCAGATCTTCATCAGGTTCTTGTAGCCCTCGTAGTTCTTGGCCAGCAGCGTGAGATGGTAGTACTTGCGGTGGTCGTTGTCCTTGAGGTGATGGTCGTAGTGCCGGGTCACGTAGACCTCGCAGCCGATGATGGGTTTGACGATGGGCTGCTTGTTCCCGTCCAGGTTGCTCTTGTCGTAGGCGAACTTGAAGAACTCCTTCACGCCGTACATGTTGCCGTGGTCGGTGATGGCCAGGGCCGGCATCCCGAGCTCACGGGCCCGCGCGAACAGTTTTCCGATGTCGGACAGGCCGTCGAGGATCGAGTATTGCGTGTGGACGTGCAGGTGGACGAAGGACATGGGACGGGGAAAGGGCTTGGATTACAGGGATTTGTCTTTCAGCATACGGACCATCCGGTCGATTTCCTTGTAGAAGGGCGTATCTTCCTGGATGTGTGGCTGGATGGTGCGGACAGCGTCGTAGGCCGCCCGCGAGGCATCGCAGAGTTTGTCGTAGAGGTTCAGGCAGTCCGTGGCCTGGGCCAGGGCGATATACTGGATGGCCATCACCTGGAAGGCGTTGTCGACGACCCGGCGGCAGAGCAGCGCCGAGTTGGTGCCCATCGAGACGATGTCCTGGTTGTCGTTGTTGTTGGGGATGCTGTGCACGTAGTTGGGCATGGCCAGGGTCTGGCACTCCGCCGTGGTGGAGGTGGCGGTGAACTGGCAGGCCTGCATGCCGTAGTTGAGGCCCAGCGTTCCCGTATTGAGGAAGGGCGGCAGGATGCCGTTGATGCGGTCGTGGAACAGGTAGTTGAGCTGCCGCTCCGCCGTCATGGCCACACGGACAAGCGCGATCTTGACCTTGTCCTGCTCCAGGGAGATGTAATCGCCATGGAAGTTGCCGCCATGGTAGACCGAGCCCGTGTCGGGATCGACGATCGGGTTGTCGCAGGCGGAGTTGAGTTCGTTCTCCAGCACGCGGCGGGCGTTGGCGAGGGTCTCCTGCACCGGTCCGAGGACCTGGGGGATGCAGCGCAGCGAATAGTAGGGCTGCACCTTGTGGCCGAAAGTCTTCTCCAGATGCCTTCCGTCGTAGAGGTCGTGCTCGCGCTTGCGGAGGCAGCGGCTGGAGGCCGCCAGTTCCCGCATGCGGCGGGCGATTTCCTGCTGGCCGTCCTGACGCCGCACGGCGTTGAGGGGTTCGGCCATCAGGTCGTCGTAGGAGGAGGCGATCTCATTCATCCAGACGGCTGCCAGGACGGAGCGGTCGAGGAGCCGTTCGGCCAGCAGCTGGTTGATGCAGCCGACGCCGGTCATCACCGAGGTACCGTTCGTGGCGGAAAGGCCTTCGCGGATATGGATCTGCACGGGCTTGATGCCCAGGGCGGCCATCACTTCGCCGGCGGGACGCCATTCTCCCTGGTAGTGTACTTCTCCTTCTCCGATGAGGTTCAGGGCGATATGGGCGAGCTGCACCAGGTCGCCGCTGGCGCCGACGCTGCCGTGTTGCGGGATGAAGGGGATGACGCGCTGGTTGATGAAGGCCAGCAGCGTTTCAACCAGTTCGGGATGGATGCCGGAGCGGCCTTGCAGGAAGGTTCCCAGCCGGGCGATCATGGCAGCCAGGGCCTGGTCGTCGTCGAGGGGGGCACCGGCGCCGGTGGAGTGGCTGCGGATGATGTTGTACTGCAGCTCCTTCAAGTGCGCGTCTTCCACGCGCCACTGGGCCATCGGCCCGAAACCGGTGTTGATGCCGTAGATGACTTTCTCGCGGCTGAACCGTTCGAGGAAATCGTAGCTGCGGCGGACACAGTCCATCGCTTCCGGGCCGATTTCCAGTTTCCGGCCTTCATAGACGACCTGTTCCAGCAGGTCGAGGGTGAGTCTGTTTTCCATCGGAGGGCGCGGCTTAGATCAGAGGTTCCGCGGTCATGGCGGCCGGCTGCGGGATGCCCATCAGTTTGAGGATGGTCGGGGCGACGTTGCACAGGGCGCCGTCCTTGACGGTCTTGACCTGGTCGCCGGCGCCGATGACGATGAACTGCACCGTGTTGAGCGAATGGGCGGTGTTGGGACTGCCGTCGGGGTTGACTGCGAAGTCGGCGTTGCCGTGGTCGGCGGTCAGCAGCACGACATAGTCCTTGGCGAGCGCTTCTTCTACCACACGTCCGACCAGTTTGTCTACGCAGGTGACGGCCTGGGTGATCGACATGTACACGCCGGTGTGGCCCACCATGTCGCCGTTGGCGAAGTTCAGGATGATGAGATCTTCCTTGCCGGTGCGGATCACGTCGATCAGTTTCTCGGCCACTTCGGGGGCGCTCATCTGGGGCAGCAGGTCGTAGGTCGGCACCTTGGGAGAGTTGACCAGGATGCGGTCTTCGTTTTCAAACTGGGTCTCGCGGCCGCCGTTGAAGAAGAAGGTCACGTGGGCGTATTTTTCGGTTTCGGCGATGCGCAGCTGGCGCCGTCCGGCCTTGGCGACGGTCTCGCCGAGGGTATCCTGCACGAGTTCCTTGTCGAAGAGGATGTGGACGCCGGTGAAGGAAGCGTCGTACGGGGTCAGACAGCAGTAGTACAGGGGGATGGTGTGCATGCCTTCCTCCGGCATGTCCTGCTGCGTGAGCACAGTGGTCAGCTCGCGGGCGCGGTCGTTGCGGAAGTTGTAGAAGATGATGGCGTCGCCTTCTTCGACCTTGGCCAGCGGCTGGCCGTCGGGACCAGTGACGACGATCGGTTTGATGAACTCATCGGTCACGTCGGCGTCGTAGGAGGCCTGGATGCCTTCCGTGGCGGAGGTGAAAGCGGCGCCCTTGCCTTCGACCAGCAGGTCGTAGGCGTCTTTGATGCGGTTCCATCGCTTGTCGCGGTCCATGGCGTAGAAGCGGCCGCAGACCGTGGCGACCTTGCCCGTGGTCTCGGCCATCTTGCTTTCCAGCTCGGCGACGAAACCCTTGCCGCTGCGCGGGTCGGTGTCTCGGCCGTCCATAAAGGCGTGGACGAAGACTTTCTCCAGACCCTGCTCCTTGGCTACCCGCAGGAATTCATACACGTGGTCGAGGGAGGAGTGGACGCCGCCGTGGGAGGTCAGACCCATCAGGTGGAGTTTCTTCCCGGAGGTCTTCACATAGTCGAACACGGCTTTGATCTCTTTGTTTTCCAGCAGTTTGTGCTCACGGCAGGCGATGTTGATCTTGACCAGGTCCTGATAGACGACCCGGCCGGCGCCCAGGTTCATGTGGCCGACTTCGGAGTTGCCCATCTGGCCGTCGGGAAGACCGACCCACTCGCCGCAGGCCTGCAGGTGGCTGAAAGGGTATTTTGCCCGGAGGGCGTCTATGTTGGGTGTGCCTTGTGTCCAGATCGCGTTGGAATAGTCGTGGCGGCCTTCTCCCCAGCCGTCCAAAATCATCAAAAGAACCTTCTTATCCATATTTTTATTAATTTTGTCTGATTGTAATGCTGCAAAATTAAGGAATATATGGCTTCATCGAATCGCAAAACCGGCAAAAAGGGAAAAAATACCAACAAAAGGGGAGAGGGTGCGCTCAAGCGGGCGAAGCGGCTGGCACGGGGAGAACAGGAGCCTGTCCGGACGAAGGAGCGCCGCTCCAAGTCGGTGGAAGAATTCGAGGGGACGGTCTCCCTTTCGCGCGACGGTTTCGGCTTCGTGAAAGTGGAAGGACGCACGGAGGACGTATTCATCCCCATGCGCAAACTCCACTTCGCGCTCAACGGCGATTTCGTGAAGATCGAAGTCTCGAAGCGCCGGCTCCAGGCCGGAGCCGCGGGCCGCAGCCTCGAAGGCGAGGTGGTCAAGATCATCCGGCGCAGCACCAAGCCGCATATCGGCATCCTGGTGGTCCGCGGGCGGCAGGTCTGGGCCATCGTCGAAAGCAAGAACATGCCCTACGATATCCGGATCGACGTCGCCGGTCCGGACGAACTTCCCGAGATCGGCGGCCTGAAAGCCGCCCACGGCATGAAGGTCGCCGTGCTGGTGACGGACTGGCCCAAACGCAGCGCCGAGCCGGTCGGCCGCATCGTCGACGTGCTGGGTGTTCCGGGCGAGAACGATACCGAGATGCATGCCATCCTGGCAGAGTTCCAGCTGCCTTACCGCTTCGAACCCGAGGTGGAGAAGGCGGCCGACAAGATATCGGAAGCCATCACGGCCAAAGACCTGGCAGGCCGCCGCGACTTCCGCGGCGTGACGACCTTCACCATCGACCCGGCGGACGCCAAGGACTTCGACGACGCGCTGTCCTTCCGCACCTTGGAGAACGGCAACATGGAAGTCGGCATCCACATCGCCGACGTGACGTATTATGTGACACCCGGTTCGCCGGTCGACAAGGAAGCGTTTGCCCGCGGCACCTCGGTCTATCTGGTGGACCGTACCATCCCGATGCTGCCCGAGAAACTCTCCAACAAGCTCTGCTCGCTCCGCCCGCACGAGGACAAGCTCACGTTCAGCGCCGTGTTCGAACTGAACGCCAAGGCGAAAGTCATCGCGCAGTGGTTCGGCCGCACCGTCATCAATTCCGACCAGCGCTTCGACTACGAACAGGCGCAGCGCATCATCGAGACGGGCGAAGGTCCCCTGGCCGCGGAGATCGGCCAGCTGCACGCACTGGCCACCATCCTGCGCAAGCAGCGCTTCGAACACGGAGCCATCTCCTTCGAACGGCCCGAGATGAAAGTCATCGTCGACCCGCAGGGCCGGCCGCTCGACGTCGTGCAGAAGGAGAGCAAGGAGAGCAACTGGCTCATCGAGGAATTCATGCTGCTGGCCAACCGCTGTGTGGCGGAATACGTGACCAAGCGCTGCAAGGCCAAAAATCCGACCTTCGTCTATCGTATCCACGAGAATCCCGATCCCGAGAAACTCGACAGCCTGCGCAACTTCGCAAAGAGTTTCGGCCACAAGCTGGGCGACACGTCCGACCCGAAACAGGCCGCGGGCGCGCTTAACGACCTGATGAAGGAGGCCAAGGGCAAGCCCGAGGAAAACGCGCTGCAGCTGCTGGCCCTGCGCAGCATGGCGCGCGCCCGCTACTCGACCGACAACGTGGGCCACTACGGACTTGCCTTCCAGTACTATACCCACTTCACCTCGCCCATCCGCCGCTATCCCGACATGATGGTGCACCGCCTGCTGGCGATGTACATGGACGGAGCCACTTCGCAGGACAAGCTCTACTACGAGGACTGCTGCGAGCACAGTTCCGTCCGCGAACAGATTGCCACCGACGCCGAACGGGCCTCCATCAAGTTCAAGATGGTGGAATTCATGCAGGACAAGATCGGCCGGATCTTCGAAGGCCACGTCAGCGGCTTGACCGAATGGGGCATCTATGTGGAGATCGAGCCCACGAAGATCGAGGGCATGGTCTCGCTGCGCGAAATCCGCAGCGACTGGTATCAGTTTGATGAAGAGAAATATGAAACGCGCGGCAAGGCATCCGGCCGGGTCTTCCATCTGGGCGACCCAGTGAAAGTCCGTGTCCTGCGCGCCAACCTTGAACAAAAAATCATTGATTATGAACTTGTTGAAGAATAATCTGATCGTATTTGCCGTCCTGCTGCTGGGCTGCTGCACTTCTACGGCGCAGGAGTCCGGGATCCTGGCCGGCGGCGACTGGTCGGAAGAGACCGTCGCCGAAGGAATCGTCCTCCGCCGGGCTGCCTTTGCGGAGAATCTGTTCGGCGCCAACCAATATCTCTGCGTGCTGGAAATCGCGCCGGGAGCCCGGTTCGACATCGTTCCTTCGGTCGAGAAGACCCTCGAAACGACTTCGGCCCTGGCGGCCCGCTACGACGCCATCGCTGCCATCAACGGTTCGTTCTTCAATATGCGCGCACCTTATGGTTCCGTGAATTACCTGCGGGTGGACGGTGCGGAGCTGGCGCCGAATGCGCCGGATTCCTACGAGAATCCGCGCCGCGGCCGCAGCACGCGCCAGACCGGCGCCGTGGCCACCTTCCGCGGTGACATCTACGTGCTCAAGAGCGATGAGATCGCCCGCTGGGAGCGCGACATCGAAGCCGAAGACGTAGTCACCACAGGTCCGATGCTGCTCGTGGCGGGAGAGGCCGAACCGCAGGCCAAAGACAAGTTCAACACCAACCGCCATCCCCGTACGGCTGTGGGTGTCCGTCCCGACGGTACCGTCGTGCTGCTCGTGGCCGACGGCCGCAACAAGCAGGCCGCCGGCCTCTCGATGAACGAACTGCTGCAAGTGATGCAAGCCCTCGGTTGTGCAGACGCCGTCAACCTTGACGGCGGCGGTTCCACCACGATGGTCGTTCGCGGCCAGGTGGTCAACCACCCCAGCGACAACAAGGAATTCGACGCCGCCGGCGAACGTCCCGTCGCCAACGCCATCATCGTCCGCCAGCCGACTCCCTGACGGCCGTCGGCCGGGGCTTTCGTCATGCCCGTCTTGACCGGGGTCTCTATGCCAGGACGGCGTGGAGGACGTCGAGGCTTTTGGCGTCTATGGTGGCGCCCAGATGGTGGGAGAGGTATTGCAGCATCCGGCGGGAGAAGGCCTGCCGGCGGGTGGCCGAGAGCGGGATGGCCATCGTTTCTTCGAAGGAGGAACCCAGGATCTTGTGGAATAACGCTTCTTCGTCCGGGCTGAACATGCCCGGCGGTTCGATGGCCGCGGCGTCCGGCATGAAGCCCATCTTGACGGCATAGGACACAAGGAACCACAACGGGAAATTGGCGACGCTGCCTTCGGTGGCGTCGAGGGCGACAATCGTCTCGGAGAGCCAGTCGAAAAACTGCGGGTCGGACAATTCGTTGGTAAAGCTGCGATAGAGTACTTCGCTGACGAACATCGCTACCGAAGCTTTGACGCGGTCGCTGCGGATGGCGTGGAGGGCCGCTGCGGGTTCCCATTCCCGCAGCCAGGCCAGCGAACTTTTGGGCGATTCGCCGCTGACGACCTCGAGCACGCTCAGGGGATGGAAGGCGGCCGTGGCGTTGCCACGCTTCAGACCCCGCACCAGGAAACTGCGGCGCCCGCTGAGCGAATCGACGGCGTGCAGGATCAGCGCGTGGTCGGAGTACTTCGTCAGGTGCAGGACGACTAGCCGTGATTTTGCAACAGATGGCATTGGAGCATCCGCATGGCCTTTCCGCGGTGGGAAAGCTGGTTCTTTTCTTCGATCGAGATCTCGGCAAGCGTCACATCGAGGCCGATTGGAACAAAAATTGAATCATAGCCGAAACCTTGGACCCCCTCGCTCTCCTGCAGGGCGATGTGGCCCTCGCAAGTTCCTTCAAAAACCTGGAGCGCACCGTCTTCGATGAGCGCGACCACGCAGCGGAAGCGCGCCGAACGCTTTTCGAAAGGAAGGCCCTCGAGTTCCCGGAGCACCCTGCGGCGGTTGGCGGCCGGATCCTTGTCCTCGCCTGCATAGCGGGCGGTGTGGACGCCGGGGGCGCCGCCAAGCGCATCGATTTCCAGACCCGTGTCGTCGGCGAAGCAGTCCTGCTGGAAGTGGTTCCACACGGCGCAGGCTTTCTGGATGGAGTTGCCCCGCAGCGTATCGCAGGTTTCCGGCAGGTCGCCGGGAAGGCCTTTCGAAGCGGGGGTGACGACGTGGAAGCGGGGGCCCAGAATGGCCTGGGCTTCTTCCCGTTTGTGGGGGTTGTTGGTGGCGAAAAGGATGTCCATTGTTGGCTGGGGCTTTGCGGAAACAAAGTTACGGATAAAAATGTTACTTTTGTAAGTTATATCAACTCGAGAGATGAAAAGAAAGATGCTTTGGACGGCGCTGGCCGTCGCGACACTGTGTGCATCGGTGTCGGTGGAAACGAAGGCGCAGAGCCAGGATTTCAAACTGGGACAGAGCCTGGAGGTGGAGTATGCCGTCCTGCGCGAGCTGGCGCAGGCCTACGTCGATACGGTCAATTTCGACAAAATGGTCATCGCAGGCGTGCGGGCGATGCTCGCCACGCTCGACCCTTATACGGTGTATATTTCTGAAGATGAGGGAGAAGACTTTGAACTGCTGACGACCGGAAACTACGGAGGCGTCGGTGCGCTGATCCGCAAGGCGCCCGGTGAAGGCGTCCGCATCATCGAGCCTTACGAAGGCTCTCCGGCCGCCAAGTACGGCCTGGAGCCCGGTGACACGATTATCGAGATCGACGGCATCCCTGTCTATGAGGAAACTTCCGAGCAGAGTTCCGGAAGGATGAAGGGCCAGCCCGGCACGGAGGTGAAATTCAAACTCATCAAGGGCCGTACGAAAGACACGGTGGACGTGACGGTGGTCCGCGAGCGGATCCACGTGTCCGACATCACCTATGCCGGTATCTACAAAGACGACATCGGCTACATCCAGCTCACCGGCTATACCGCCAAGATGGCCGAAGAGTTCAAGGAAACGCTGCTCCGTCTCAAGGAAGCCGGCGCGAAACGCCTGGTCATCGACCTGCGCGACAATGGCGGCGGCGTGATGGACGAAGCCATCAGCCTGGTCTCGCTCTTCGTGCCGAAGGGAACCCTCGTGGTATCTTCCAAGGGTCGCGTGCCCGAGATGAACCGGGAATACCGCACCACCGAGTCGCCCGTCGATACGCTGATGCCCCTTCTCGTGATGGTCAACGGCAACTCCGCTTCCGCTTCCGAGATTACGGCCGGTGCCCTGCAGGACCTGGGCCGCGCCACGATCGCAGGTACCCGTTCCTTCGGTAAGGGCCTCATCCAGTCGGTCCGTCCGATGCCCTACAACACCCAGATGAAACTCACGACCGGCAAGTACTATACACCCAGCGGCCGCTGCGTGCAGGCCATCGACTACAGCAACCGCCACGAAGACGGTACGCTCGACAAGGATGCGAACGGCGGCATCGCCCCGGACATCACGGTCGAAGACCATCCTTACAGCCGCCCCACGGTGTCGCTCATCTACTACGACATCCTGGGCTCCTATGCCATCGAATACTACCTCAAACACGAGACCATCGACCGCGATTTCCATCTGACGGATGCGGAGTATGAAGACTTCGTCGCCTATGCCGCCGCCCAGGACTTCGACGCCCGCACGGCCGCCCAGACCGCGCTCGACCAGATGATCCGCGCCGCCAAGGCGGAAGATCTCTACGACAACTACAAGGAAGAGATCGAGGCGCTCCAGAAGAAAGTCAATATGGACAAAGCGGCCGTACTGCGCGCCAAGAAAGCAGAAATCCTGCCCTTGGTAGAGCAGGAAATCGTCACGCGCTACTATTTCAACCGTGCCAGCGTGCCGGTAGCCCTGCGTTACGACGAGCAGCTTCGCGAAGCCGTCGACAAGTGGGTGGCCCAATAATACACCTTATCGCCCCGACGGACGCGTTCGGGGACGGGAACGGAACAGAGGTCGCCTTTGGCGGCCTCTTCCAGTATATGGCTGTCGTCCAGGCGGATTTCAGAGACGACGGTTTCGACGACGCCGGTGGTGGAGCCTGAGATCAGCAGGGTGTCTCCGACGCGGAAGCTTCCGGTTTCCATCAGGATCTCCGCTACGCCGTGGCGGCCGTAATAGTTGGTGACCTTGCCCAGATAGATTTTCGTGCGCTTGGCCTGGTTGCCGTACACCTCGCTCCACTCGCCGAGCCGGGCGCCCTGGTAATAGCCGTCCCAGAAGCCCCGGTTGAAGACCGTGGCGAGGCGCTCCTTGAGCGCGGCGCCCAGCTCCGGCGTGAAGCGGCCCGCCTCGATGGCGTCGGCGGCCTCGCGGTAGGCCTGCGTGACCGTCTTCACGTATTCGGCGCTGCGGGCGCGTCCTTCAATCTTGAAGACCGTGGCCCCGGCGTCAGCCATCTTGTCGAGGAACTCGATGGTGCACAGGTCTTTGGGCGACATGATGTACTGGTTGTCGATGAGCAGCTTCCGGCCCGATTCCAGGTCGGTCACCTCATAGCCGCGCCGGCACACCTGGTAGCAGTTGCCACGGTTGGCCGAAGCGTTGTGTTCGTGGAGCGACAGATAGCATTTGCCCGAAATGGCCATGCAGAGCGCACCGTGGCAGAACATTTCGATCTGCACCGGACGGCCCGACGGTCCGCAGATGCCCTCGCGGGCGACCGCCTCGGAGATGGCGCGCACCTGATGCAGGTTGAGTTCGCGGGCCAGGACCACCACGTCGGCGAACTGGCTGTAGAAGCGCAGACTCTCCACGTTTGACACGCTGAGTTGCGTGGAGATGTGCACTTCCAGACCGAGCCGCCGCGCCTCGGCGATTGCGGCCATGTCGGAAGCGATGATGGCGCTGATGCCAGCCTCCCGTGCCGCGAGCAGCGTTTCGCGCATGGGAGCGAGGTCTTCGTCGTAGAGGGTGATGTTGAGGGTCAGGTAGGTACGTACGCCGTTCGCGCGGCAGATCGCGCAGATTTGTGGGAGGTCTTCCGCGGCGAAATTGTTGGCGGAATGTGAACGCATGTTGAGGCGGCCGATGCCGAAATACACGGCATTCGCTCCGCCCTGGATGGCGGCCTGCAGGCATTCGAAGTTGCCGGCAGGCGCCATGATTTCGAATCTATTTCTCACGGTGGATGATTTCTTCGGCGAAACGCTCGAGCTGCACCGTACGGGAAGGAGCGATACCGGCCCGGGCCAGATCGGACATGGCCTTTTTGTGCCAAACTAGGATCTCTGCCTCAGCGGCTTCCTTGACGCCCAGCTCGACGTAGATCTGGCGCACGGCTTCGACTTTTTCGGCGCGGGCTTCCTCGCCCAGGTGCATCAGCTCCTGGAGTTTCTGCTTGCGCGCCACGTCGGCGCGGCGGAGGCATTCCACCAGCAGCCACGTTTTCTTGTTGTTGGTGATGTCGCCGCCGATCTTCTTGCCGAACACCTGTTCGTTGCCGAAGGTGTCCAGGTAGTCGTCGGTGATCTGGAAGGCGATGCCCAGCTTGTAGCCGAAATCATACAGGGCCTGGCACACTTGAGGGGAGCCTTCGCCCAGCAGCGCGCCCATCTTCGCGGCACAGGCCAGGAGAACGGCGGTCTTGAGCCCGATCATGTTCAGGTAGTCGTCCATCGTGATGAAGGGCATCGATTCGAAGTCCATGTCGTACTGCTGGCCTTCGCAGACCTGCATCGCGGTACCCGTGAACAGGTCGAGCGCCTGCGGCAGGACCTCCGGCCTGGCATACGCCAGATACTTGTAGGCCAGGATCGACATCACGTCGCCCGAAAGGATGGCGATGTTCTCGTTCCACTTCTTGTAGACGGTCAGGCAGCCGCGCCGGGTGTCGGAGCGGTCCATGATGTCGTCGTGGATGAGCGTGAATTCGTGGAAGACTTCCAGGGCCATCGCCGGGAAAATCTCCGCGTTGCGGAAGTCGTCTGTGAGCAGGTTGCAGGTCAGCAGACAAAGTTTCGGACGGATGCGTTTTCCGCCGATCGACATCATGTAGTCGAGCGGAGCATACAGGTTGGCCGGTTCGAGACGGACATGCTGCAACTTGGCGCAGTTGTCCAGAATGTGGTCGATCTCTTCAAGGGTGTACATAGAACGAACAATTGTCAGACAAAGATAGAAAATAAATGCGTCATTCCCGGCTTGACCGGGAATCTTTTGTATCTTTGCGGCGATGGACAAAGGTATCGCAACGGTCGTAAAGCATACGGGAAGCCACTATCTGCTCTCCGTCCTGCCGGAATGGGCGCCCTTCCCGGCCGTCATCCGCGGAAAACTCCGTCTGGCCGGCTCGAAGGCCACCAATCCCGTGGCCGTGGGCGACCGCGTCGAATTCGAAGACGGGACCATCACGAAAATCCTCCCCCGCAAGAACTACGTGATCCGCCGGTCCACCAACCTGAGCCGCGAAAGCCATATCATCGCGGCCAATCTCGATCGTGTGTTCCTGATCGTCACGATCATCCTGCCCGAAACCAAGCTCGCCTTCGTCGACCGCTTCCTGGTGACCTGCGAGGCCTATGGCATCCGCCCCGTAATCCTGATCAACAAGGTGGATCTTTACACGGAGCCTGTGCTCCAGGAGCAACTCGCTGATTTCAAGGCGCTCTATCGTGGTGCGGGATACGAGGTGCTGGAGATTTCCGCCCGCAGGGGGACGGGCATTTCCGCCGTGCGGGCGCTCTGCCGCGAAGGGCTGACGCTCTTCTCCGGCGCGTCCGGCGTGGGCAAGTCTTCCCTGCTGAAAGCACTCGATCCGACGCTCGATCCGAAGATCGGCGAGATTTCGCTGAGCCATCTGCAGGGGAAACATACCACCACTTTCTATGAGATGCACCCGCTCACGGGCGGCGGCTTCGTGATCGACACGCCCGGTATCCGCGGCTTCGGCCTGGTGGACATCGAGCCCGAAGAGCTGAGCACCTATTTCCCGGAAATGCTGCGCGTGATGGACAACTGCCGCTTCAAGCCCTGTACCCATACCCACGAACCCGGCTGTGCGGTCAAGGAAGCGCTGGAGATGGGCACCATCTCGCCCGAACGCTACAGCTCCTATCTCGGGATGCTGGAAGAAGAGAAAAAGTACCGCTAATGGTCTTCCGCAATCCCATCAACCGTGAAGTGGTCCGGCTGGCCGTTCCCAGCATCCTGGCCAATATTACGGTGCCGCTGGTGGGAATCGTGGATACGGCGGTCGCCGGCCACCTGGGCGACGCCGCGCTGATCGGCGGCATCGCCGTCGGCACGATGCTCTTCGACCTTCTTTATTGGAACATGGGCTTCCTCCGGGTGGGGACGGGCGGCATCACCGCCCAGGCCTATGGGCGTGGTGACTGGAAAGCCACGATCGGGACCTTCTCGGAGGGCATCGCCACGGCGCTGGCCGTCTCGGTGCTGCTGATCCTCATCCAGTGGGCTTTCGTCGATCTGATGCTCTGGCTGGTTCCCTGCTCGCCGCAGGTGGAGCAGGTGGCCCGCAACTACTTCCATATCCGTATCTGGGCGGCGCCCGCCACGCTGTCGCTTTTCGTGTTCAAGGGCTGGTTCATCGGGATGCAGAACACGGTCTTTCCGATGATCACCGACCTGTGGGTCAACATCGTCAATATGCTGGCCAGTTGGCTGCTGTCGTTCTATACGCCGCTGGGAATAAATGGTGTGGCGGTCGGCACGCTGGTTGCCCAGTGGACGGGGCTGCTGCTGGCACTGCTGCTGATGCGCTCGCGCTACCGCAAGCTGATGCAGGGGACGACCATCCTGCACAGCATGAAATGGAAGTATTTCAAGCGTTTCTTCTCCATCAACATCCAGCTCTTCGTGCGTTCGCTGATGCTGGTGGTGGTCTATGAGGGCTTCACCATCATGGCCGCCCGTTTCGGCGACGTGGAACTGGCCGTCAGTTCGGTAATGATGCACCTGTTCATGCTCTTCTCCTACTTCATAGACGGCTTCGCCTATGCCGGCGAAGCCATGACGGGACGTTTCATCGGTGAAGAGAATCCGTCTTCGCTCCGGCAGACCGTCAAATATACGTTCCTCTGGGGTGCGCTCATCGGGGCGCTCTTTACGATCCTGTATGCGGTGTTTCCCCGGGCCATCATCGGCCTGCTGACCGACAACGCCGAGGTCATCGCAGCCAGCGGCCGCTATCTTTTCTGGCTGCTGCTGATGCCGCTGTTCAGCTGTACGGCCTTCATCTGGGACGGCATTTTCATCGGCGCCACGGAGGCGCGGTCGCTGATGCTGTGCATGATCTGGGCCGCCGTCCTGTTCCTAGCCGCCTTTTTCCTCTGCGAACCGTATTTCGGGCCGCAGGCCCTGTACATCGCCTATTTCGTCAATCAGGCCGTCCGCTCACTTTATCTCACATTTTCGTGGCGAAAGATTCGTTTTCTTGCGAAATAATTCGCAAATTTGCCATTCGGAATGACATTTATCACAAAACACCATGAATATCACCCCCAATGCTCAGAAGTACATCGATCTGGAAGATCGGTACGGTGCTCATAACTATCATCCGCTGCCCGTAGTGCTGGCCAAAGGCAAGGGCGCTTTCGTCTGGGATGTCGACGGCAAACGCTATTTCGACTTCCTCTCGGCCTATTCCGCCGTGAACCAGGGACACTGCCACCCGAAGATCGTCAAGGCCCTCACCGACCAGGCACAGGAACTCTGCCTGACCTCGCGCGCCTTCTACAACGACTGCCTCGGTCCCTATGAGAAATTCGCCACGGAATTCTTCGGTTACGACAAGCTCCTCCCGATGAACTCGGGCGCCGAAGCGGTCGAGACCGCCCTCAAGCTGGCCCGCCGCTGGGGCTATGTGGTCAAGGGCATCCCCGAGAACGAAGCGCTGATCATCGTCTGCGACGGCAACTTCCACGGCCGCACGATCACGATCGTCACCATGTCGAACGACCCGGACAGCTACTACAACTACGGACCGTTCACCCCGGGCTTCATCAAGATCCCGTACAACGACACCGAAGCGCTGCGCAAGGTGCTCGACGAGAAGGGCGACAAGGTCTGCGCCATGATCGTGGAGCCCATCCAGGGCGAAGCCGGCGTCTATGTGCCGGAAGACGGCTACATCAAGAAGTGCTACGACCTGTGCCACGCGCACAACGTGCTCTTCGTCGCCGACGAAGTCCAGACGGGTATCGCCCGTACCGGCAAGATGTTCGCCTGCGACCACGAAGGCGTCCGTCCCGACATGATCACCATCGGCAAGGCCCTCTCGGGCGGTGTGCTTCCCGTCTCCGCCGTGCTGGCAGACGACGAGATCATGCTGACCATCAAGCCGGGTGAACACGGATCCACGTTCGGCGGCTTCCCGCTCGCTGCCAAGGTCGCCGTCGCCGCCCTCGAGGTCATCCGCGACGAACACCTCACCGAAAAGGCCGCTTATCTGGGCAATATCTTCCGCGAGGAAATCGCCAAGATCAAGTCGCCGTACTTCAAGTCGGTCCGCGGCAAGGGTCTGCTCAACGCAGTGATCACCGAGCCGCAGAACGGCATCGAAGCCTGGGACATCTGCCTGAAGATGGCTGAAAAGGGCCTGCTCGCCAAGCCGACCCACCGCCACATCATCCGCTTCGCCCCGCCGTTGGTCATTACGGAAGACCAGCTCCGCGAAGCCATCGGCATCATCAAGGAAGTCTTCGAGACGATCTAAGCGGAATGAACAAAAAAAAAGAGCTGCTCAACCGGGCAGCTCTTTTCTTTTACTTGGTAAGCTCTTTCTTGACCTTTTTGCTTTGCCTCAGGTCGTCCTTGGCGGACTTGACCTGGAGCCTGGCCGCTTTGATTTCGTTGCGGTTGTCCTGGATGTCGGACTTGTGCTTCTTGATCTCGTCGCGGGCCTTCTTGATATCCTTGTCGTAGTCCTTGACTTTGTTCTGGTCTTTGCGGATATCCCGTTCCAGTTCCCTGAGATCGTTTTTCCGCTGTTTGAGCTGCTCTTTTTCGACGTTGTCCACGCCGTCGGCCTTCATCTGTTTCTCGAGTTCCTTATAGGTGGCTTTGGCACTCTTGAGCTCTTCCTTGCGGAGCTTGAGGGCTTCGGAAGCCGTTTTTTTGGCTGCCTTGGCATCGTCGATCCGCTCTTCGGCCCGCTTGATGGCCTTCTGGCTTTGGTCGATGTTGTGTTCGCAGCGGCGGATGACTTCCTTCCGGCTCTCTTCGGCGTTCTTGAGCGCCTCCTCGTTGCGGGAAATCTCCTGGTTGACCTGTTCGACCGGCGTCTGCGCGAAGGCAGGGGCGCTCAGGAAGAGCGCCGCTGCCAGTGCGGTAAAGTAGAAGATGCGTTTCATGGTTTAGTCACCTAAGGTTGCAACCATGACGGCCTTGATGGTGTGCATGCGGTTTTCGGCCTCGTCGAAGACGATGCTGTTTTCGCTTTCGAAGACATCTTCGGTCACTTCGATGCCGTCGAGACCGAATTTCTCATAGACGTCGCGGCCGGCCTTGGTCTCCAGGTTGTGGTAGGAGGGGAGGCAGTGCATGAACTTGCACTTCGGATTGCCGGTGCGTTCCATCATCTTGGCGTTGACCTGGTAGGGCATCAGCAGTTTGATGCGCTCTTTCCAGACTTCGTCGGGCTCGCCCATCGAGACCCAGATGTCGGTGTAGAGGAAGTCGCAGCCCTTGACGCCGGCATCCACGTCGTCCGTCAGGGTGAGGGTCGCGCCGGTCTCGGCCGCGATCTTGCGGCAGGTTTCCACGAGTTCCGGGTTCGGCCAGAGCGACTTGGGGGCCACGATGCGCACGTCCATGCCCATCTTGCAGCCACCGACCATCAGGGAGTTGCCCATATTGAAGCGGGCGTCGCCCAGATAGGCGTAGGACACTTTGCTGAGCGGTTTGTCCACGTGCTCGCTCATGGTCAGGAAGTCGGCCAGGATCTGGGTGGGGTGGAATTCGTTGGTCAGGCCGTTCCACACGGGTACACCCGAATATTCGGCCAGCTGCTCGACCGTGGTCTGGGCGAAGCCGCGGTATTCGATGCCGTCGAACATGCGGCCCAGCACGCGGGCGGTGTCTTTCATCGATTCCTTGATGCCGATCTGCGAGCCGGAAGGGCCGAGATACGTGACGTGGGCACCCTGGTCATAGGCGGCTACTTCGAAGGAGCAGCGGGTGCGGGTCGAGGTTTTCTCGAAGATCAGGGCGATGTTCTTACCCTTGAGACGCGGCTGTTCGGTGCCGGCGTATTTGGCGCGCTTCAGGTCGCGGGCCAGGTCGAGGAGATACTGGATCTCTTTCGGGGTGAAGTCGAGGAGTTTGAGGAAACTCCGGTTTCTGAGGTTGTAAGCCATTTTTAGTTGTATAGGATGAATTGTTATTGTCTGACGATGCGCGTGCCGCAGGACGGGTTGTCAAGCTGGCCCGCTTCGGTGATGACGCACTCCGTGCCGCCGTTTTCCACAAAGAAGATGCCGGCGCGCACTTTCGGCGCCATAGAGCCTTCGGTGAAATGGCCTTCGGCCAGGTAGCGCTTGGCTTCCTCGACCGTGATCACGTCGAGTGCACGTTCACCGGGTTTGCGGAAATTGACATAGACTTTCGGCACGTCGGTGAGGATGAACAGTGCGTCGGCGCGGATCTGCGAGGCGCAGAGGGCAGAGGCGAGATCCTTGTCGATGACGGCTTCGACGCCGGAGAGGATGCCGCCGTTCTCGATGACCGGGATACCGCCGCCACCTACCGTGATGACGATGTTGCCCACTTCCACGAGCTGGCGGATGATCTCGAGATTGTTGATCCGGACGGGTTTCGGTGAAGCGACGACCTTGCGCCAGCCGTTTCCCTTGGGATCTTCGCGATAGACGGCGCCGGTCTCGGCCTGGAAGCGTTCCGCTTGTTCCCGGGTGTAGTAGGGGCCCACGGGCTTGGTGGGGTTGCGGAACATCGGGTCGTCCTTGTCGACGACCACTTGCGTGACCAGCGAGACGACGCGGCGCCGGTTGCCATGGCGCACCAGCACGCGGTTCATGCCCTGCTCGATGAGGTAGGCGATGGCGCCCTGGGTCTGGGCGCCGCAGTAGTCCATCGGCATCGCTTCCAGATTGAAGAGCTGACGGCCTGCCTCCTGCTGCAGCATGACGGTTCCGACCTGGGGTCCGTTTCCGTGTCCGATGACGAGGAAATAACCCTGGTCCAAAAGATTATAGAGCTGCTCGCAGGTCTGTTCGACATTGGCCAGCTGCTCCTGGTAAGTTCCTTTCTGGCCGCTTCGCAAAAGAGCGTTTCCGCCGAAGGCGACCATAGCGATCCTTTTCATTTTATAAGCTATTTGTTTGACTTTTTATCCGGCAGGGCCGGATATTTTACAAAGATAAAATTAAATTATTACTTTTGCGCCTTGCGACGCAACAATCCTGGCATTTTTGCATCTTTATCAGTATGAAATTGAGACTTACAGTCTTGGTCCTGACCCTGCTCCTGCCGCTCTCCGCAGCAGCGCAGGATGAAGCCGCGCGCTATCTCCGCGAAGCGGGAGGAGACGCGCTGCTCTACCGCGGGCACAAAGCCTATTCCTACCCGATGGCGTTCAATGGCACGTACTTCTGGGAAGGACCGGCCTTCCGTCAGGGCGAAGCGCTTTACAACGGGAAGAAATATGCCGGCCTGATGCTCAATGTCGACGCAGCGCGCCAGGACCTGATCGTCAAGACACCTTCCGGTGCCGCCGACAAGGTGCTCGCCCGCGGCCTGGTGGAGCGCTTCACGCTTGATGGGATCCTGTTCCTGAACCTGGAAAAGGTGTATGGACCGGACAGTCCTTCGGGTTTCTGGGAAGTCCTTCACGACGGCAAGGCCAAGGTGGTGCGTCAGGTGAGAAGGATCCTTCGTCAGGACCTCGACGGCACCCTTCGCATGCAGATGGGCTACGACATCTCGACCTATCGCAACAACGTCCACAATACCTTCATCATCGAGACGGCCGTGTGCTATATCGACGAGGCGGGCCGCATCTACCCGGTGCGACGCCGCAGCCAGCTGATGAAACTTTACAAAGACCACAAACGCGAGATCAACCGCTACATCGGAAGCCTGGAAGCAAACTCCCGGCTGGAACTGGCTGATTTCTGCAAGGCCGTGGTCGATTATGCCGAAACGCTATGACCCGGACGTTGCGCCTGTTCCTGCTCGTGGCCGTCCTGCTTTCGGCCGCCCCGCTCCGGGCCCAGAACCTCGGTGAAGCGCTCGACGTAACCAAGGTGGAAGCCGGGGAGCTGATCCGTTTCCTGCAGCGCGAAGTGGAGCCGGGCATTTTCTTCCTGCCCGATACATCCGATATAAAAACCTATACGGTCCGCGCTCCCCGCGGCGAATTCCTCGAAAAGGCCTTCGCACAGCTGAAGGAGAACGGATATACGGTGACACGCTATGACGGCCGCTGGTACGTGCTCCGGGGCAAGGACCTGGCGCTCGACCTGCCCGCGGGCTATTTCCGCAAGGAAGCGCCCCGCGATACGGCCGACGACCTGCGCCGGTACCTCGACCAGCAGAACGCCGTGATGACGTTCCAGAACAAGATCTACGAGATCGGCGATCCGGAGAAACGCCGTAGCGGCGGGCGGGCTACGGTGCGTGGCTACGTGTGTGACGTGGCCACCGGCGAGCCCATCACGGGCGTATCCGTTTACGACGACAGCGGCCGCAGCTACGCGACCACCGACGAATACGGTTTCTATAAGATCACCCTGCCTGTCGGCGAAAACAAGCTGGGTTTCAGCGGCTATTCGCTTGAGGATATGAAACTCGACCTGCTGGTCTATGACGACGGTGGGCTCGACGTGGTGATGAAGGAGAAAGTCTTCTCGCTGACCGGCGCTGTGATTACTTCGGAAAGCATGTCGCATCACCGGACGCCCCAGATGGGTATCGAGAAGGTCCGCGTCAACCTGATCAAGAACGTGCCGGTGGTCTTCGGCGAGGCCGACGCCCTGAAGGTGGTCATGACCCTGCCGGGCGTCAAGTCGGTCGGTGAGGCCTCCGGCGGTTTCAACGTGCGCGGCGGTTCGACTGACCAGAACCTGATCCTGTTCAACGGCGGTACGATCTACAACCCGAACCATATGTTCGGCATCCTCTCGTCGTTCAATACCGACATCATCAGCGACGTGGAACTCTACAAGAGCTCGATTCCCGCCGAATACGGCGGCCGCATCTCCTCGGTACTGGAAGTGCGCACGCGTGAGGGCAACAGCAAGAAGGTACAGGGTTCCCTGGGTCTGGGTCTGCTCACGAGCCGCCTGCATCTGGAAGGTCCCATCGTGAAAGACCGTACGACCTTCATCCTGGGCGGCCGGACCACCTATTCGAACTGGCTGTTCAATCTCCTGCCGGAGGGAAGCAACTACGCCGGCGGCAAGGCTTCGTTCCAGGATGTGAACCTGGGTTTCAGCCAGAAGATCAACGACCGCAATTCGATCCACGCCTACGGCTATTTCTCGCGCGACAAGTTCAGTTTCTCCAACGATACGACCTTCCGTTACCGCAACATCAACGGTTCGCTCAAGTGGCACAGCCTGATGGGAGAGCATCTGGCGATGACCTTCACGGTCGGCTACGACAGCTATCACTACAGCCTCGAAGACTCGTTCAGCCCCTACACGGCTTATAGGCTCTCCACGGCTGTGGACCAGCAGTTTGCGAAGCTGCATTTCAAATCGACGCTTTCCGATGCCCACACGCTGGGCTACGGCCTCTCCGCTACGCGCTACGATCTCAATCCGGGCATGCTCGACCCCCGCGGGGACTCGTCGCTGGTGGATTCCCGTTTCCTCGACCCGGAACGGGCGCTTGAAGCCGCCGCGTTCGTGAGCGACACGTGGAAGATTACCGATGCATTGACTGCCGACCTGGGCGTGCGCTGGTCGCAGTTCTTCCGTCCGGGCGACGGGAGCCACTACGGCGGCCCCGAGTTCCGCATTTCCGGCAAGTATTCGTTCAACGACGTGACCAGCGTCAAGGCGGGCTTCAACACGATGCGCCAGTACATCCACATGATCTCCAACAGCATCAACATCTCGCCGACCGACAGCTGGCGCCTGAGCAGCAGCCAGATCCGGCCCCAGACGGGCTGGCAGGCCGCAGCGGGCTTCTATCGCACGCTGATGGACGGCACGGTGGACGTCTCGCTGGAAACCTACTACAAGCGCGTGCTCCACTACATCGACTACAAGAGCGGCGCGGTGCTGGTGATGAACCCCAACCTGGCGGATGACCTCATCGAGACTGAAAACCGCTCCTACGGCGTCGAACTGATGGTCAAGAAGACCTTGGGCAAACTCAATGGCTGGGTATCCTACACCTGGTCGCGCTCGCAGCTCCGCGAGATGGAAGACCGCGGCGTGATGACCATCAACCGCGGCGAATGGTACAATGCGGCCTACGACAAGCCGCACGACCTGAAAGTGGTGGGCAACTACAAGTTCACGCACCGCTACAGCCTGTCGGTCAATCTCGATTACTCCACGGGACGTCCCGTTACGGTGCCCATCGGACGCTACTACTACGGAGACGGCATGCGGCTGGTGTATTCCGACCGCAACAGCTACCGCATCCCCGACTACTTCCGGCTCGACCTGGCCATCATCGTCGAGCCCGGCCACTATCTCAAGCAGCTGACCCACATGTCCTTTACCATCGGATGTTACAATGTCACGGGCCGCAAGAACCCGTACTCGATCTACTACACCTCCGATGGCAACCGGGTGACCGGTCACATGCTCAGCGTCTTCGCCGTTCCGGTTCCCTATGTCAACTTCAACCTGAAATTCTGATGAAAAAGCGGCTGTTGTTCCTTCTGACGTTTACTGCGCTCCTGGTCGGAGCCTGCGTCTATGATTTCGATGCCGGTCTTTCGGGTGAAGAGGGGATCCTGGTCGTGGAAGGCGACATCCTGATCGGCGATTATACGAACGTGCGTCTCTCGCGCTCGATGGGACTCACCGGCTCCGATGAGCTCGTCCATGTCTCCGGTAGGTGCTACGTGGAGTCCAGCGACGGGAAACGCTATGGCAACGGTTCACCCCGGATCGACACGCGCAGCGCCGATCCTTCCGGGGAATACCGTCTGGTCGTCGAAACAGGCGGGCGGAACTATACGAGCGAATGGGCGCCTGTGATTCAGACCCCGCCCATCGACAGCGTGTCCTATTCCATCAGCGACGACCGTTCGACGATGACCATCGATGTCTCGACCCACGGCGGCGAGGCAAACCGCTATTACCGCTGGGTCGCCGAGCAGACCTGGGAGTACCACGCTCCTTTCCAGGCGTCGCACTATTTCGTACAGAGTGGTTCTATACTCGACGGTGAGCGCGTGACCCGCGACACGGTCGTGATGTATAAGAACGGCGCCAACTCCTATTACTGCTGGAATTCCGGCGTGGTGCACGACGTGATGGTCGCTTCCACCGACCAGCTTGCCGAAAACCGCCTGATCCGTCATCCGCTCTACAAGATCGACTGCTACGAGCAGCGCATCTCCTATCTCTATGCCGTGGATCTGCGGCAGGAGGCCATTTCGGAACTGGCGTACCGCTATTGGACGATGCTCCTGAAGAACACCACCGACGTGGGCGGTCTTTTCTCCCCGGAGCCTTACGAGATGCGTGGCAACGTGACTTGTAACGAAGACCCTTCCGAGATGGTCCTCGGCTATGTCAGCGTCACGGCACCGGCGACGACCCGCTATTTCATCCGGTCTCACGCCATCCAGTTCCACAAGACCCGCCGCAGTGACTTCGACTTTGAGCCGGTCTATGTACAGCGGAGCGACTGGCGGCTCTATTACCGGCGCAATTACGACGTGTATATGCTCCATACCGACGAAGGTGCCGGCACGGGTCGCGATACGGAGGAAGACTATGAATTCGACTGGCTCCCGGTCCGTTGCATCAAGTGCTGGCTCTGGGGGGGCGGTACCAAGCAAAAGCCCGAATGGTGGCCCAACGACCATCAATAGAATCTGCGTGAAACGATGAAAAGACGCTCGATACTCCTCCTCCTGCTTACGCTTGTTCCGCTGCTGCTTCCCGCCCAGCGGCGTACCGTCGAAAGAACGTATGTCTCTACCGACAAGAATGTCTATGTGGCTGGCGAAAGGGTCTGGTGTTCCGCGTTTTGCGTGGAGCCTTCCGGTAAGCTTTCCGACGTGAGCCGGGTGGCATACCTGGAACTGCATTCGGCCGACGGCCTGGCCGCCACCGCCCGCCTCGACCTGGAGGACGGCCGCGGCGCCGGCGCGCTCCAGCTTCCGGGTACGCTTCCTACCGGCAACTACCGGCTGATCGCCTATACGGCGCAGAACAAGGCCGAGCAGGGATATGACTATGAAGGGATTGCCGCCAAAACGATTTCGGTCTTCAACGTGCTGACCACCGAAAGGGTGACGGGTGGCGTTGAGGTCGTTTCGGGGGAGGAATATGAGAAGATGAGATTCCCGGTCGGAGCCGGGAATGACGCGGGGGTGGAGTTGCGTTGGGAAGGAAACGGGCTGCGCCTGGTCAACCGGGCAGGTGAGGCTTTGTCGCTGAGCCTGTCGGTGTATCACGACGACGGCATCCGGGAGAATGCCAATCCGGGCATCGCCGACTTCCTTTCCGCCTGCCGGACGGTCGGTGAACGAACGCTCGACCCTCAAGCGCTATCCGACTACGAGGGCGAGGTGATCCGTGGCCGTATCGTGGGCTTCAGCCCCGAGATGATGCCGCAGCTGATCGGCAAATATGCTTTCATCTCCTCGCCTTCCGACAAGTCGGACGTGTACGCCGCCCCCATCCGGGAAGACGGCTCGCTAGTCTTTTTCACGGGCAGCATCTATGGCGACAAGGAATGCATCTGCGAGATCGAAGGCCTGCAGCCGGATCTCAACTGCCACGTGGAGCTCTTCCCGCCCTATGTGGGGGCGGAAGTGGCCGCTGCGCCGGCGCTCCTGGTCAGTGAATCGCTTGCCGACGCGCTGCGCCTCCGCAGTGTCGGCATGCAGCTCGAGCGCCGCTTCGCCGCCGACACGCTCTATGAATTCCTGCCCCGTCCCACCGACGGACTCTTCGACGAAAACGTGGTGATCCGCTATATCCTGGACGACTACACGCGCTTTCCGACCATGGCGGAAGTCTTCGTGGAGTTCATTCCCGAAATCCGGGCGCGCCGCCTCTCCGACGGCCGTCGCGACATCCAGGTGCGTCTGGCTGAACAGGTGTCCAATCCGTTCTTCTCCTCGGGCAGCGCCCTGATGATGCTCGACGGCGTTCCCGTGTTCGACCACGAGAAGATCATGCAGTATGACCCGCTGCTGGTCGAGTCGATCGACATCTATCCCAATACGCATTTCGTCGGCAACCGGATCTTCGAAGGCGTGGTCAACTTCGTCACCTACAAGCACAATCTGCCTTCCTTCCGCTTCGACGGCAACGCCCGCGTGATTGACTATGAAGGTGTCTGCGTCCCCATGGCCTTTACGGGCGCCTCTCTCCCGGAAGGGGATTATCCCGACTACCGGCAGACCATCTACTGGCATCCGCTGCTCTCGGTCGGCGCCGACGAAAACCGCCGGATCGATTGTCGCCTACCGCTCTACAAAGGCCGTTTCACGGCCGTAGCCGAAGGGATGAGCGCTTCGGGGAAACCCGTCAAGGCGCGGATTTCGTTCGAAGTCCGTTAATTTTGTTCAAAACTTGTTGGCAGTTAGGAATTTTTGTCCTATCTTTGCAACCCCGCAAAAAGCGGGGTAATAAAACATAAATAATAGATTTACAACTATTTATGCCTACTATTCAACAATTAGTTCGCAAAGGACGCGAGGTTATCGTCGAAAAGAGCAAATCTCGCGCGCTGGATGCTTGCCCTCAGCGGCGTGGTGTCTGCGTCCGTGTTTATACCACGACGCCGAAAAAGCCGAACTCTGCCATGCGTAAAGTGGCCCGTGTTCGTCTCACCAACCAGAAAGAGGTCAATGCATACATCCCGGGCGAGGGTCACAACCTCCAGGAACACAGCATCGTGCTGGTTCGTGGCGGCCGTGTGAAGGACCTCCCTGGTGTACGTTACCACATCCTTAGGGGCGCATTGGACACCGCAGGCGTGGAGGGTCGTACGCAGAGCCGTTCCCTCTATGGCGCCAAGCGGCCGAAAGCTGCCAAGAAAGCCGCTAAGAAGTAATTCACCTATTTAAATTCTTACACAAATGAGAAAAACGAAGCCTAAAAAGAGGATTCTACTTCCTGATCCTAAGTATCACGATGTACAGGTTACCCGTTTCGTGAACAATCTTATGCTGCAGGGGAAGAAGAGTATCGCGTATTCTATTTTTTACGATGCCATCGATATCATCGGCGAGAAGATGAAAGATTCTGAACAGGCTCCTATCGATATTTGGAAGAAGGCGCTCGAAAACGTCACCCCGCAGGTCGAGGTGAAGAGCCGTCGTGTCGGCGGTGCCAACTTCCAGGTCCCTATGGAGGTGCGTCCGGAAAGAAAGGTCTCCCTTTCGATGAAGAACATGATCCTTTTCGCCCGCAAGCGTTCCGGTCACTCCATGGCGGAGAAACTGGCTGCAGAAATCATGGCTGCCTACAACAACGAAGGTGCAGCCTTCAAGAGAAAAGAGGATATGCACAGAATGGCAGAGGCCAACAAGGCATTTGCCCACTTCCGTTTCTAATCTCCTTTCAGTCTGCGTTAGATGGCAAGAGACCTTACATATACGCGTAATATCGGTATCATGGCCCACATCGATGCCGGTAAGACCACGACCTCGGAGCGCATCCTCTATTATACGGGCAAGACCCACAAGATAGGCGAGGTGCACGAAGGGGCTGCGACCATGGACTGGATGGTCCAGGAGCAGGAGCGTGGTATTACCATCACGTCGGCCGCCACAACGGCCTTCTGGCATTACAACGGGCAGCAGTACCAGATCAATCTGATCGACACCCCGGGTCATGTGGACTTCACGGTCGAAGTCGAGCGTTCGCTCCGCGTCTTGGACGGGACGATCGCCACTTTCTGTGCCGTGGGCCGCGTGCAGCCCCAGTCGGAGACGGTCTGGCGTCAGGCGGACAAATACCATGTCCCGAAGATCGCCTACGTCAACAAGATGGATCGTACCGGTGCCGATTTCCTTGCCGTCGTGGACGAAATTGTCGAGAAACTGGGCGCCCGCGCGATTCCGATCTGCCTGCCCATCGGTGCCGAAGAGCATTTCGAAGGCATCGTGGACCTGATCGCGAAGAAAGCCTATTACTACGACGGAACCAGCAAGGAGCTGGTCAACTACGTCGAGAAGCCCGTTCCCGCCGAGATGGCGGACGAGGTGGAGGAGTGGCGGGGAAAACTCATCGAATCCGTCGCCGAATACAACGACGAAATCCTTGAGAAATTCTTCGACGACCCCGACTCGATCTCCGACCAGGAGATCATCGACGCCCTCAGGAAGGCCACCATCGACAATGCGGTGGTTCCGACCTGCTGCGGCTCCTCGTTCAAGAACAAAGGCATCCAGTTCCTCCTCGACGCCGTGATGCGTTACCTCCCTTCGCCGCTCGACAAGGGAAGCGTCAAAGGCATCGATCCCCGCACCGACCGTGAGGTTGAACGCAAGCCCCTCGCTACCGACCCGTTCTGCGGCCTGGTCTTCAAGATCGCCACGGACCCGTTTGTCGGCCGCCTGGCTTTCGTCCGCGCCTATTCCGGTCACCTCGCCGCAGGGTCCCAGGTTCTCAACACCCGCTCCGGCAAGAAGGAGCGTGTCGTGCGCCTCTATCAGATGCACTCCAACAAACAGAACCCCATCGACATGGTCGAAGCCGGCGACATCTGCGCCGCCGTGGGTTTCAAGGAGCTGCGTACGGGCGACACGATCTGTGACGAGAGCCATCCCGTGGTCCTGGAATCCATCACGTTCCCCGATCCTGTGATCGGTATCGCGGTGGAGCCCAAGACCCAGCAGGACCTCGATAAGCTCGGCATCGCGCTGGGCAAACTGTCGGAGGAAGATCCGACCTTCACCGTCCAGTCCAACCAGGAGACCGGTCAGACGATCATCAGTGGTATGGGCGAGCTTCATCTGGACATCATCGTGGACCGTCTCCGCCGGGAATTCGGCGTGGAGATCAACCAGGGTGCACCGCAGGTCAACTACAAGGAAGCGGTCACCAAGGCGTTCGTCCACCGTCAGGTGTTCCGCAAGCAGACGGGCGGCCGCGGCAAGTTCGCCGACATCCAGGTCGAACTCGGTCCGGCCGACGAAGGCGTCTCCGGCGTCCAGTTCATCGACGAGGTCAAAGGCGGGAACATTCCCAAAGAGTTCATCCCCTCCGTGGAGAAGGGCTTCAAGGCCGCCATGTCCAACGGCGTGCTGGCCGGTTATCCGATGACTTCGCTGAAGGTGCGGCTGCTCGACGGCAGCTTCCACCCGGTCGATTCGGATGCCCTTTCCTTCGAGATCTGCGCCCGTCTGGCCTTCCGCAATGCGCTTCGCAAATGCGGTCCCGTCCTGATGGAACCCATCATGTCGCTCGAGGTGGTTACCCCCGAAGACTATATGGGCGATGTCGTGGGCGACCTGAACCGCCGCCGCGGCCAGATCGTGGATATGGACTCCAAGGGCAACGCCCGGATTGTCAAAGCCAAGGTTCCCCTTGCCGAACAGTTCGGGTATGTGACGGTCCTCCGCACGCTGACTTCCGGCCGTGCCACCAGTTCCATGGAATTCTCCCACTACGCGGAGGTTCCGGCGAACCTGGCCAAGGAAATCATCGACAAACACGGCGGTCCGCGCAGATTCCTGGATGATGATGTAGATTAAAATTGTTAAAAAATTAGAATAATGAGCCAGAAAATCAGAATTAAACTCAAGTCTTACGACCACGCCCTCGTTGACAAGTCGGCCGACAAGATCGTCAAGACGGTAAAGGCTACCGGTGCTGTCGTCAGCGGTCCGATTCCGCTTCCGACGGATAAGAAGATCTTTACGGTGAACCGTTCGACTTTCGTCAACAAGAAAGCGCGCGAACAGTTTGAACTGAATTCCTTCCGCCGCCTCCTGGACATCTACAGCTCCACGCCGAAAACCGTGGACGCCCTGATGAAACTGGAACTCCCCAGTGGCGTCGAAGTAGAAATCAAAGTGTGATAAACCACACGTAAAAATGTAAATTGCCGGGTTTTCACCCGGCAATTTGGTCCCATAGCTCAGTCGGTCAGAGCAGCGGACTCATAATCCGTGGGTCGCAGGTTCAAGTCCTGCTGGGACCACAATAATAAAGACAGCCCATAAGGCTGTCTTTATTATTGTGTCCCTAAGGGACCCCTTTTTTTCTGGGGCACATCCCCAGACCCCTCGGCCTTCGGCCGCGCCGCTGAAGCGTCGATATCGATAGTATTCCTATTTAGTAAGCCAATCGTTAGCTTACGTAGCGGGGGTGACTGTGACGGCGCAGGTGGCGGAGTGGCGGCCGGCGGTGGCGGTGATGGTGCAGGTGCCGGGGGCGACGGCTTTCACTACGCCGCCGTCGGTGACGGTGGCGATCGTCGCGTCGGAGGTTTTCCAGGTGACGGTGTCTGTTGAGCCGATCGGTGAGATTGTGGCTTTGAGCGTCGAGGAGGCGCCGACCTTCAGTTCAAGGGTGGACGCCGAAAGGGTAACTGAGGTGGCTGAAAGGGCACGACGGAAGCTCGCAACTTTCATGATTGTCTTGTTCTGCCACGACAGGAACATGGCGATACGATAAGGATACGAGGTATTCCACTGGCTTATCGGACCCGTGGTGAATTGAACGTCAAAGACGAAATCGTAGGCTACATATCCGTGTGTAGTCATCTTTGTCGTATCGGCATACATACTCACCACTTCGATACGACTCACATAGCCGTCATCGATGGCGACGGCTTCCAGCTTCGTGCCGGAGGCTGCCTGATACTCCTCGAATGTTTCGCAGCGGGCTTTTTGTTGCAATGTGTCTTGGACATAAAGGAGTAGACGGTAGGAGTAGTTGGTGGCCGCTTCTACATAATCGTTGCGGAGGGAGAAGGAGACACTGGGCGTGTACACTCTGCCGCGCGGCAGGCGGACTATCGTGCCGTCGGAGAGGGTCAGTACGACACAGTCGGGATCCGATATGTCGGCGGATGTGAAGAAGTCGGGAACAAGCCGGCCGGTGGCGGGAACGGGGTTGCCGTCGGCGTCACACATGATCTCGGTGGGACCGTCGCCGTAGGTGATGGTCAGGTAGAGGACGCCGAGGGAGTCGGTGATGCCGATCTGGGGGGTGATGGTCTCCAGGGAGACGCAGACCATCTTGCCCTTATAAAGGAGCCACTGGTACTCTTCTTCCGACCGGTTGCGGTATGCCCAGTAGTATTTGCCGTCCGTATAGGCCTTGGCGCTCAGCAACACGGAGTCGCGGCTGTCGAAGCCGTTGCGGATGGTCAGCACCTGGCCGTCTCCGAGGGTGATGCGCGCACCGCTGACGCCGTCTTCCTTGAACTCGGCGACCGACTGGACGAAGATCGACGAGTCGGTCTGGCTGATCAGGTCGGTGTAGGTCTTGAACAGGTTGTTGATCTCCTCGCAGTTTTTTGTGAACTGATCGACGGCTTCCTGGGTCGGAATCTGGAAACGCGTGTTGTCGGTTAGGAGAAAGGTCACATAGTAGGGATTCGACGTGTCGATGCTCGAGAAGAAAGCCGTACCGGCCTGGCCCTGGGCGGCGACCCAGGTGGTCTTGTTCCAGTAAGTTCCGTCGAAGCTGTACCACCAGACGCCTTCTTCAATCTTCAGCTGGGGGGTCCAGCTGGTGGCGCGCACGCGGCGGCCGGAACTGTCGGTCATCCAGACGGCTTTGCCGTTCGGTCCCCACTGGATGGTCCAGTAGTAGGCGTCGTAGTCTTCGTTGTAGCGGACGCCGACGATGGGTTTCACGCCGTCGAGGCCGTTCTGCAGCCGGAGGGTCGTTCCGCTGGAGAAGGAGATCTGGTAGCCGGTCATGTCGAGCAGCGACCAGGGTTTGATGCCCGTGATATGGTCGTTCTTTTCCAGGGCGGAAACCAGCCCGGACAGGGAGGCGATGTTGTCGTTGAGGTTGGACACCTGCTGTTCCAGTGCGGAGACGTCTTCCTTCAACTGGGCGATACGCTTGTCGATTTCCTCATGGCAGCCGCCCAGCAGCAGGGCGCCGGTCAGCAGGATGAAAGGGATGAGTTTTCTTTTCATGTTCGTATCCTCCTTTTAGCTGGCAGGCACAATAGTAATGGAAATATTTTTCATCGATCCGTAGCCGTTTGATACCAGCAGGTCGAGGTGACCCACAGAGGGGGCGATGAAAGGCATTGGCGCCATGACAGTAATCAACCAGGTTGTTTGACCGGTTCGTTGAGCTGAAGCGTAAAAGTTGTCGTGGGCGATTGGCAGGACTTCAGCCTCGCTGTCAGCGTTGGCCACGATGCACTCGAAACTGGTGAGTCCGCCCGACAACATGGTCAGCGTGTTACCCGTTACGGGCGAAGTCAAGGTGACGATGATGGCTTTGGCCATAGGAATAAAGAAAGACAAACCGCCGTTGAGCGTCACGTAGACCATATCGTCCCGCACCTGGACCATGTTCTGTACCACGGTTTCAGGCACGTCGACGTTGGCTTTGACTTTCTGGCCGTTGTAGAGCAGGAATTGCGGCTGTCCATCTCCGTAGGCGACGGCCCAGTACCAGGCCGGATCGTTCTTGGTCTGCTGGAGCGAGAGGTGGGGCGAGTCAGCGTCCTGTCCGTTGGCCTGGATCTTCTCGCCGTTCTCGTTGAGGATCCACTGGAAGGGATCGTTGCCGTACTGGATGGTCCAGTACCATTTGTCGTCGGAGGGATCGTCGGTCAGGCGGCGGGCGCCGATGACCGGGATGTTCGTACCCGTTCCGTTGTAGAACGAGTAGGCATTGCCGTCCGAGAGGACGATCTTCATACCGATCGTATCGATGCCGCTGAGGATGGGGACCAGGTTGTTCACATAGACTTTTGCCGAGAAGGTCTTGGCCAGGTTGGTGAAGGTCTCGAGATTCTCATTGGCCGTATCGAGCGTCTTCTTTAGTTTCTCGAAAGCTTCCATGGTCGGGGCCTTGATGACCGTTCCGTTGATCATGTTGAACTGGATGTAGTCGCCCATATTGGTCACGCTCTCGAAATAGGAGGCTCCGTCTTCGCCGGTGGCCTTGCCCAGGTTGCGCCAGATCTCGCCGTTGTCGTAGGTCACGTACCAGTAGCCGTTTTCGATCTTGAGCTGGGGAGAGATGGCCGAGGTGGAGATCCGGACGCCGAATTCGTCGGTGATGAACACCGGTTCAGGGTCGGAAGGATATTGAACGGTCCAGTACCAGACGCCGTCTTCTCCCTTGGCTACGCCCAGGATCGGAGTCTCGGCGTCGGTTCCGTTGTAAAGCGTCACCGGGTCGGAGTGAGTGAAGTTCAGCATATAACCGATGGTCTGTCCGTTTTCGGTGAGGGGCTGGACGCCGGTCAGGAAATCGTATTCCTGCAGTCTTTCCATGGTGGTGCGCAAACCCGAGAGCGTGGTATTTAGTTCCTGGCAGCGCGCTTCGAGTTTCTGGATGCGCCGCTCCAGGACGTTCAGGTCGCTTTCAATCTCGTTGGTGCAGCCGCCCAGCGTCAGCAGGGCCAGGACGGTCAGGAAGATATAATTGCGAAGTTTCATCGTTTATCCCTCCTCCTGCTCGATGGTGATGGTTTTGATGACGGTCACCGGTGCGGTGGACGTGGCAAAGGTGAAGACCGCCATGACCTTGCCTGTACCGGATTCGAATGAAACAGGAGCCTGAATCCGGATGCAAGGGCTTCCGTCTTCGAGGTTTTGTTTATCAGCGGAGAATCCGCCCTGCGCCAACAGTGAAAGTCCTACGTCAGGACCGTTGGCGGTATAGCGTATAAAGAATTCCGAATTATTCTGCATGGCGATCGACTCGCCGATGGGATTGCCCTGGACGTCGGTGAGCGAAACCGAGTATTGCTTGGGAAGGACGAACTTGGTGCTGTCCTTGAGCATCACGACCAGTGAATCGCGGTAGTCGTTCACCGACAGGAAGACGCGCTGGACCGAATCGACGGCGTGGGGAGCCCATCCGTCGCTGACGCGGGTGCGGAGGAACTCCGTGGAGCCGTTCGTGGTCACGGTCCAGTAGAAATTGCCGTCGCTGCCGCGCTGGACGGAGAGCGTCGGGATCTCGGCTTCCTCACTCTCGGCGGGAATCATCTGCCCTTCGGGCGAGAGGACCCATTTTTCGCCGGAATCGCCGATGGAGTAGGCCCAGTAGAGATGGCCGTCCGAGTGTTTCTTGATGAAGATGGACGGGCTCAGCGAGGAGGTCCAGTCGTGGATGCTAAGGCTCCGGCCGTTCGACAGGGTGACGGTCAGGCCGGTGGTGTCGCCGGCGTTGAGGATCGGCCGGATGGAGGTGATCCAGACCAGGCGCTTGCGGGCGGCCGTCACGATGTCCATCTGGGCGGCAGCGTTGTCGTTGACTTTCTGGTATTCGTCCTGGAGCTTCAGGAACGTGGTGTAGTAGGGGATCTGCAGCACCTGGCCGTTGGTGAGCCGGATGGCCACGTAGTCTTCGTAGCGCACGACCGAGTGGAACATCTGGTCGCCGTTTTCGCCGTCGGCCTTGCCGAGCTGCGTCCAGTTCACGCCGTCGGTGGTGATGTAGAAGTAGCCGTTGCGGATGGTGATCTGGGGCAGCACGCCGATGGCCAGCATCAGGCTTCCGTCGGCGGCCTGCAGCCATTTCCAGTCTTCGTCGCCGTACTGGACGGTCCAGTAGTAGTTGCCGTCGACGGCGTATTCGCGGCTCGAGACAATCGGAACCAGTCCGTTTTCACCGTTGGTGATGGTCACCGGTTCGTGCTTGACGAAATTGATCTTGTAGCCGACGGTGGTCGTACCGGAGCGGATCTCGGTCACGCCGGTGATCATGTCCTGGCTCTGGATGACCTCGACCAGCGCCTGGACGGTCGCCAGTTCCTTGTTCAGCTTCTCACACAGGATGGTCAGGTCGTCGACGCGGCCTTCCAGTTCGTCCAGCTTGTTGTTAATTTCGTCGTAGCACCCGGGCGGCAACAGGAATGTCACCAGGAAGAGTATCGACCAAATCAGTTTTTTCATATCGTAATGGATGTGTTTTTTTGTCATCAGAAGAGGAAGCCCGTGTTGAAATAGAGCGAGCCGCCCTGGCGGTTGTCCTGCCGGTTGAAGGCCTGGCCGTAGTCCAGGGAGATAATGAAGTTGCGGTTGAGGATGGCGCGCAGGCCGCCGCCGGCCGACAGGTGGAAGGACTCAGGTGCGCCCTTGACAAGCTGTTCGGGAATCTTGCCTGCGGCAAGGGGAACCTTCCAGGTATCCGCATCGACGGAGACATCGGTGTATTCCTTCAGGACACGGCCGCCGTCGAAGAAGATGTTGGCTCCGAAAGCGAGGTCCTGGTCCAGGACGCGGGTTTCGAAGAACTTCCAGCGCAGCTCGGCGTTGAAGTAGCAGACGCTCTGTCCTTGCAGGCGGCCGCGCATCACGCCGCGGATGGTGTTGTAGCCGCCGAATCCGTCGTGGTCCCAGCCGGGGCCGCCGAGCACGGATTCAAAAGGCAGCACGTAGAATGCGGGTTTGCCGATATAACCCTGGATGCCGGCACGGTAGGCTAGCACCAGTTTGTCGCGCATGAGCGGGAAGTACTGGCGCAGCACGGCGCTGTAGCTTCCGTAGGGTTTGTTGGTCCCCATCCACTTGGGGGCCCATTCCATGAAGGCGTCGGCCCACAGGCCGCGGCTGGGCGCGGCCTCGGCGTCGCGGCTGTCGTACGACAGGCCGGCGCGCCAGGCGCTGGTCATGCCGCCGTTGAACTCGTCGGCCGCGATAAAGCCCAGGTCCTGGTACCATTCGAAGAGGCTCTTCTTGAAAGGAAGCTCTTCCAGGGCGTCACCGTCGAATTCGTCGAGGATGAAGTAGCGGAAGTGATAGCCGAACTTCCAGTAGAGCTTGCCGAAGATCTTTCCCGTAAAGTCGAGTTTGCCGACAGGCATCTTGCGGCTCATCTTGTAGTAGCCTGTAGGCAGGGAGGCGTCGTAATAAGACGCGTAGCCGCCGAAGCCGTAGAAGTCATAGGCCTTTTCGTCGGCATACTGTGCGGTGAAGGTGAAGCGGATGCCGGGAATCAGGAAGCGGTTGTCGTAGCTCAGGGTATAGAGCTGCGAACCTTTCAGGTACCAGGAGGCCTCCGTATAGATGGTCTGCCGCGGGTTGGGATACCAGCCTTCGCGGCCGAAGTCATAGACGCTGCCCTGGACACCGAGCCGCATGCCCATGTCCGGGTCGTAGCCCAGGATCGGGAAGCCGCCTCCCGTGAAGCCGGTCCTGGCTTCTTGCGGGGCGGCCGCCTCCTGCGCGAAGGCGCGCAGGGTCAGTGTCAACAGGACCAGTATCGTTGCGAAGCGTTTCTTCATATTTCCAATTGTCTCAAATCCAACATAATCTGCTCCTTTTGCCGGCGGAGCTTGCCGTTGAAAAGATAGCGCCAGGCCGAGGCGGTGCGCCGTACCAGCTCGAAATAGTCGTAGGTGAGCAGCGGAGCGGGGAACAGCAGCACGACGGCCAGCAGGGCCCAATACCAGTTGACCGTACAGAACAGGACGATGGCCGCGATTGCCGCCAGGACGGACCACAGGATGATCATGGTCGCGCAGCGGAACGAGTTGCGGAAGGTCCGGTCCTTCGGGCGGGAGGCCAGCACTTCGGCCGTGACCCAGCCGGGCAGCGAGGCGGTACCGAGCACCAGGGCGAAGGGCAGGAACACCAGCGTACGGAGTGTGTACCACAAGGCGGACAGGAAAGGTCTGTGGGTGTGGATGGCGTGCAGGCTGATGCGTGCGCGCTTGCGCTCCTGCGCGAATGCCAGGGCCTTTTCAAAGAACTTGGCAGCTTTTTCGGGCGACTCCTCGCGGAGCTTTCCGAGCTTTCCGACGGCCTCGCGGTTGGCGTCGAGCCGCTGCTGCAGTCTGCATTCAGGAATGCTGCCGCTTGCGAGCCGGGCCAGTTCCCACTTGGCGTCGTAATCCTCGTCGTCGGGGATATAGACGATGTGCTGCTTCATGCCTTCGGCCGTCCGGTTCTTGATCTCGACCAGCATTTCGGGTTCGCTCATTTCGGGATGGGCTTCCATGAGCGCCGTCACGTCGATCGGTTCGCCGACCGTGGCCAGGAGGGTGGAGCGGTAGCGGAAATAGTCGCCGTACTCGCAGCCGATCGGCACGATGTACACGTGCTGGCCGTCTTCCATCCCTTTCACGGCTCCGTAGGCAATCCGCGACAAGCCCTTGCCCAGCGGGAGCAAGCTATGCTTGGGGCGGTGCATTCCTTCAGGTAAGATGCAAAAAGGGACCCGATTGTTGAGTACCTCGATGGAATTTTCGATGGTTTTTTCGGAGTCGAGCACGCTGCGGAAGCCGTCGCGGACCCGGTTGATGGGCATAATCTTGAAGAAAGTCAAGATTTTGCGGATCATGGGTTTTTTGAAGATGTCGGCGCGGGCTACGAACACTTTCTTGGCGGGGTTCATGGCCAGCACGGCGAGCGGGTCCATCAGGGCGTCGCAGTGGTTGGGGGAGAAGATCACGGCACCATCTTTCGGAATCCTTTCCAGCCCTTCGTACCGGATCTTCTTGAAGGATCCGCGGATGTACCGGTCGGCGATGAAGCGCACGAAGGTGTACCACGGGTCGTTTTCATATATTTTCTTCATGGGCGAAAATCCAGCTATTTAAATAATAACTCGCTAAGGTAGAAAAAACCGTCGAATTTTCACAGATTTTTGTTTACATTTGTAGTATGGCTTACACCTTCATGTTCTATAACCTGGAGAATCTCTACGATACCCTGGACGATCCGTCCACGGACGACGACGAATACACTCCCATGGGCGACAAGCGCTGGACGCGCGACAAATACGAAAAGAAACTCTCCAACCTGAGCGAGATCTTCTCGGCCGTGTCCTCGGCGCACAACGGTTTTCCGGTGGTGGCAGGCGTTTCGGAAGTGGAGAACCTCAAGGTGTTGCGCGACCTGGTGGCCCAGAAGCGCATGTCGGGCGCCCACTACAAGTGCATCCATTTCGAGTCGAACGACGCCCGCGGCGTGGAGGTGGGCATGCTCTACCGTCCCGACAAGTTCACGCTGATGGGCTGCGAACCGCTCAAGCTCGAGCTGCGCAGCGGTCGCGAATACATCGGCCGCGACATCCTCTCGGCCTGGGGCTCCATCGAAGGTGAGATGTTCGCTTTCTACATCTGCCATTTCCTTTCCCGCCGGGGCGGGGTCGCTTCCTCGTCGGGTTTCCGCCGGGCCGGCGCCGAAACGGCCCGCGACCACGCCGAGGAACTGCGCAGGCAGTATCCCGACATCAAGGTGGTCATCATGGGCGATATGAACGACAACCCTTCCGACGAATCGCTCTCGGTGCTTCTCAGGGCCCACAAGACCATCTTCAACGTGCCCGAAGGCGAGTATTTCAACCCGTTCTGGATGCTGGCCGAAGAAGGGAAGGGCACCAGTATCCACAACCACCGCTGGGTGCTCTACGACCAGCTCATCGTGTCGTACAACATGCTGCCCACCTACCCGTCGCTCAAGGGTTTCCGCGTGGTGCGGCTTGACGGCAAAAACCACTACGGCGAGATCTTCTGCCGCAATTTCATGCTCCGCAAGGGCGCTCCGCGCCGCAGCTACTACGGCAATACCTTCGACAACGGCTACAGCGACCATCTCCCCGTGCTGATCAAGATCGACAGGCGATGAAATACCGTCATTTCGTGTTCGACATCGACGGCACGCTCCTCGACACGGAGCGCACCGGCGTGCTGTCACTCATCCAGACGGTGCGTGAGCTGATGGGTGAGGAACTTCCCTATGAAAAGGCGTATCACTTTTTCGGGATTCCAAGCGCAAAAGCCTCCGGGATACTGGGTTATGACGATGCGGCGCGTTTCGGCGAGGTCTGGGAAGAGCATTTCCAGGAACTGATGCACCTGGTCAAGCCTTTCCCCGGTGTGGCGCAGGTGCTCTCCGACCTGCGGGCGCGAGGATACCATACGGGCGTGGTTACGTCGCGCTCCCGGACGGAGATCAACTACGATCCGCACCTGGCGGTCCTGCTGCCCTTCTTCGAAGTGGTCATCGGCTCGGAGCAGAGCGAACGGCACAAGCCTTTCCCCGACCCGATGCTCGCCTATCTCAAAGCGGCTGACGCCCGGGCTTCGGAGACGCTCTATCTGGGCGACACGATGCACGACTACCGCTGCGGCCACGATGCGGGCTGCGATTTCGCCCTGGCCGACTGGCGGGGCAGGGGTACGCAGGGTATCCCGGCGGACTACGTGTTCACCGATGAAGCGGGCCTCAGGGCGTTGCTGGCGTTGTAGGGAGGATCAGAGACCGCGTTCCTGCATCCGTTTGTCGCGGCGCTTCTTCTCTTTTCCGTAGGAGGATTTGAGGTATTTCTGCCACTGCTCTTCCGTGAAGATCTTCTGGAAGGCATCGTCGGTGGCGGCCATCCATTTGTCGGAGATGAGCTGGAAGGTCTCCTGGTTGCTGGCGCCGGTCTTGCGCGTCTGCTCGAATTCCTCCGTCATCGCAGGGAAGTTGTACTGGAGGACCGAGTCGACGAAGAAGACCTGTACTTCGTCGAGCTTGAACGTGCGCGTCAGGTTCTCGAGCTGGGTGTTGATGATCTTGTCCATGTCGGGCTCCTGGGGGTTCTGGGCCCAGGCTGCCGGAGCGGCTGCCAGCAGGAGCGTTGCGGCGAGTATCGTGGTGAGGAAACGGTTCATGTCTTTGACGCTTGATTTGGCAAAGATACGCTAATTTTTTATCTTCGTAGGCAAAACTGAAACAAAACTCGTTCCATGAAAAGACTCTCAGCTCTTCTGGCGTGCCTGCTCCTGCTGGTGACGGCCCGCCCTGCGGCAGACGCCTGCACCAATGTGATCATTACCAAGGGGGCTTCGGCCGACGGTTCCTGCATGGTGACCTATGCGGCTGATTCCCACCAGCTCTACGGCGAACTCTACTTCCACCCTGCCGCCAACTGGCCGGTCGGTTCGAAGCTGGACGTCTACGACTGGGACAGCGGCTACTACCGCGGCAAGATCGCCCAGGTGCCCCACACCTTCCAGACCGTGGGCAACATGAACGAGCACCAGCTCATCATCATGGAAACCACTTTCGGCGGCCGCGAGGGCCTCTCCAACAAGGACGGCATCATCGACTACGGTTCACTGATCTACATCACCTTGCAGCGCGCCCGCACGGCCCGCGAAGCCATCCGCACCATCGACGAGCTGGTCCAGACCTATGGCTATTGCTCTGAAGGCGAGACATTTTCAATTGTAGACAAAGACGAGTGCTGGATTTTCGAGATTGTGGGCAAGGGGGAGCAGAAAGGCGCTGTCTGGGTGGCGGTCCGCATTCCCGACGGGATGATTTCGGCCCACGCCAACCAGAGCCGCATCCATCATTTCCCGCTCAACGACCCGGAGAACTGCCTCTATACGCCCGACGTGATTTCCTTCGCCCGCGAGAAGGGTTTCTTCAACGGAAAGGATGAGGATTTCAGTTTCTGCGACGCCTATTGCCCCGCCGACTGGGGTGCCCTCCGGGGCTGCGAGGCGCGCGTTTGGTCGGCCTTCCGCCTGCTGGGCGGCAGCAATTTCGACGATGCGAAGTATCTCGATTTCGCCTCGGGCGAGAATCCCGCCAACAAGATGCCGCTCTGCATCCGTCCCGAGAAGAAAGTCTCGGTCAAGGCCCTGGCCGACGTGATGCGCGACCACTATGAAGGCACTGCCTTCGATTTCAGTGAGGAAGCCGGCGCGGGTGTAAGCCGGGTTCCGTACCGCTGGCGCCCGATGAGCTTCGAGCTCGACGGCAAGGAGTATATGTTCGAGCGGGCGATCGCTACGCAGCAGACCGGTTTCTGGTATCTGGGCCAGGCCCGCAGTTGGCTGCCCGACGAGGTGGGCGGTGTGCTCTGGTTCGGCGTGGACGATGCCGCCACCAGCGCCCTGACCCCCATCTACACCTGCATCAGCCAGGTGCCCGAGTGCTTCCGCGAAGGCAACGGTTCCATGCTCGAATACAGCCCCACCTCCGCGTTCTGGCTCTTCAACCGCGTGGCGCAGTTCTCCTACCTGTTCTACGACCGCGCCGAGCCCGAGATCCGCGCTGCGGCCGACTGCTACGAGAACGAGAACGTGAAACTGGTGGCCGAGCAGGATGCCATGGCCCTCAAGATGCTGGAAGGCGGCAACCGCGGCCAGGCGGTGCGGATGCTCACCGAGTTCTGCGCCCGTCGCTCCCAGACCTTGTTCAACACTTGGAACGACTTGAGCAACTATCTGCTGGTCAAATATATGGATGGAAACGTGAAGCGGCAGAACGAGGACGGAAGCTTCCAGGACAACGGCTCCGGCAAGCCCATCCCCGCCTCGCCGATCCATCCCAAATTCCGCGAACGCTGGCTGCGCGCCGTGGTCAAAGACCATGGCGACGTGATGGAAGTCAAGCGTTAGGAAGTCAGTCTTCCGGATCCGAAGGTTTTCCCTCTTGCATGACGATCAGGTTGTGCTGGAGGGATTCCGATTTGAAAGGGATGACGGCGCTGCGCGAACGCGTGGTCTCGTTTTCCCATACGTGGATGGTCACGACGGTGTTTTCGTCCATCCATGCGGGGTCGGCGTAGAGCCAGCCGGCGTTTTCCGGTTCGGCCGTGGTGATTACGTTGGTGGTCAGATTTACCACCTGCGAATCAGCTGCGGCGCTGAACCAAAGCGTATCGGGCGATATGCTGAGGTCGGGCAGGACGTATTTTTCGCAACTCAGGAACTGGGAGGCGAAAAGCAGCGTCAGCAGGGCCGAAATGAGTAGGGTCGGGAGTTTGCGCACATCATTATTATTTGGGATGCGAAGGTATGAAAAAAAAATGATAATTTTGCGGTATGAAAAGATTTATGCTCCTTGCGGTACTCTGCCTTGCAGCGCTTTCCTGCACACAGGAGGCTGAGTTGACCATTGCGCCCGACGTGGGTTCCTTCCAGCTGGGCGCCGAAGGCGGCCAGTTCGACGCCATCATCCTGACCAACGGCCTGTGGACCGCCACCTGCGAAGACGGATCGGTCAGCTTCAGTCCGGAATCGGGCGATTATTCCCTGCCTATCCACGTGAACGTGGGGCCGAACGAGGAGCACCATACCAAGGTAATCCGCATAGCCCTGACGGCCAAAGTCGACAAGCTGACGCGCACCAACCGCATCGTCGTCACGCAGCAGTGCCGTCCCTTCATCATCTGTGACGAAACGGAGAAGACGGTCGGGCCGGAAGGCGACATCGTCCGTTTCGAAGTCAATTCCAACGACAGCTGGCATGCCGTGCGTGTTGACGGGACGGATGCCTGCCTGTTCGAGCCGGAGGAGGGAGGCCCCAACCGTACGGATTTCGCGATGCTGATTCCTGAGAACCCGGACGGCGGCATCTATGCCGTCCGTCTGGTGCTCGACCATTCCCCTGCGACGGAGATCGTGCTTACGGTCGAACAGCTCCCCGAGGGCTGTCTCTGATGGCAGGTATCAAACTGTAACTTAAATGATAACACATATGAAAAGAGTCTTTTCCTTTGTAGCATTGTGTCTGTTCGTCCTCTCTGCCTGCGAGCCGGAGCCGGTCCTTTCGCTCGACAAGGAGTCGATTGAATTCGACCAGAACGGCGGCAGCCAGACCGTCGCCGTGACGGCCAACAATACCTGGAATGTCGTTGTCGACAACAGCGGTTTCTACTCGGTCACGCCGATGAGCGGTACCGAAAACGGTTACATCACCATCCAGGTCGATCCCAATGCTTCGGCATCCAGCCGCAACGCCCAGGTGGCGGTCATCTGCAGCAGCCGTGACATGTCGGTCACCAAGGTCGTGCGCATCTCGCAGACCTGCCCGGCCGGCAGCATCCGTCTGGACGGGGTCGCTGTCAACGGAGACAGCAGTCTGCGTGAGGTTCCCGCCGAAGGCGGCACGATGGAGTTCACCCTCACGGCCAACAGCAAGTGGACCATCTCCTGCAGCGAGCCCGACGTGACCCTCTCCGCCACGGGCGGCGAGGCCGGCAGCGGCCTGAAGGTCACGGCGACCGTTCCGGCCTGCCCGGTCTTCGAAGGCCGTTCGATTCCGATCGCACTTTCTTGCACTACGCAGTCCGGCGGCGTGAACGAGACGCTTTCGTTCGCCCAGCTGGGCGGTGTCCTCGCCTATGAAGGCGAAGTCTATCACGCGGCCCTGATGGGAGACGGCAAGTGGTGGATGACCGAGAACCTGCGCTACATCCCCGCCGGCCTGACGCCGAGCGACGATGCCTCCGCGGTCAACAGCGGCGTCTGGTATCCGCTCGTGATCGACGTGCTCGACGAGAGTACGGCGACCGTGAAGTTCAGCACCGACGCTGCCGTCATCAAGGCGAACGGTTATCTCTACAGCACCGAAGTGGCCCTGGGCCTGAAACCGGGCGAGATTACGGCCGACAACGCCGGCAGCTTCGAAGGTGCACAGGGCATCTGCCCGAGCGGCTGGCACATCCCGACCAAGGCCGACATCGTAGGCCTGGTTGGCAAGACGGCCGACAAGGCGGACACCAATCCCGACGCACCGTACTATGACGCCGAGCTGAACGGCGGCAACGGCAGCGCCGCGCTCCTCAATGCAGCCGGCTTCAACGCCGGTGCCTGGGGTGCCGTTTCCATCGCCAACACTGCCGCAACCAAGGGCACGGCGATGGGCGCCATCAAGGCTTATCAGGGGGGTATGAACACGGGCTACATCGCAGGTTCGTCGATGCGCCAGGTGACCACCAACGATGACGGTTCGCTCAAGAACGTCCAGTTTGTGGGTCTGATGCCGAACATGAACAACGGCACGTACAACGGCGCCTGGAACAACTACCGCAACGGCGTCTCCGTGCGTTGTGTGAAGAACAACTAAAATGCGCTGCGGACACTTCACAAGGGTCCGTTTCGTAATGCTGCTTGCCATCTTCCTGGCAGGCAGCTTTGCGCTTTTGTCTGCTCAGACGCCCGCCCGCTACAAAGTCTCGGGCACGGTGGTGGAGCAGGGGAGCGGCGAACCCGTTGTGATGGTATCCGTGATTATCAAGGATTTGGGTCTGTGGGCGGTCAGTGATGCCGACGGCCGTTTCGAACTCACCGGCGTTCCGGCCGGAACGCACGCGCTCGAGTTCACGCTGCTGGGCTACGAAACCCGGAAGCTGCCCGTCACCGTCAAGGGCGACGTGAGCCGCCTCCGCGTGGAGCTGGCCGTGTCGAGCCTCTCGCTCGACGCCGTGGTGGTGACGGCCCGCGAAGGCGGCGAAATCACCTCCGCCTCCAAGATCGGCAAACAGACCATCGAGCACATCCAGCCCTCGAGCCTGAAGGACGTGATGCAGCTGCTGCCCGGCAGCATCACCGAGAATCCTACCCTTACCCAGGTGGGCGCGCTGTCCATCCGCGACGTGGGCACCAATGCCGCCAATGCGGCCGGCACGGCGCTGATCGTAGATGGTGCCACTGTTTCGAACGATGCCAATCTGCAGATGCTCTCCACGGCCACGGCGATGAGCGGCAGCGAGAGCAACGTGGCCTCCACGGCCGGCGGTGGCGTCGATACGCGGCAGATTTCGACCGACAACATCGAGAGTGTCGAAGTCATCCGCGGCATCCCCTCGGTGGTCTATGGCGACCTGACTTCCGGCGCCGTGGTGGTCAAGACCAAGGCGGGCGTGACGCCCTGGGAAGTGCGCCTGAAAGCGGACCCGCAACTCAAGCAGGTCTCCTTCGGCAAAGGTTTCCAGTTGGGCGAGAAAGCCGGCGTGCTGAACTTCGACGCCGACTATGCCCACGCTTACAGCGACGTCCGCACGCCCTCTTCGGCCTACAACCGCTTCAATTTCCAGACAGGCTGGTCGGGGAATATCCGCAAGAAGTTCACGATCAACGCCAAGTTGCGCGGCAACTGGTCCAACGCCACCAATACCAGCGATCCCGACCTGGTGCTCGACGAGCTCTCGCAACAGCGCGACCGCGGCCTGCGCCTGGGTGTGAACGGCCGCTGGATCATCAACAAGCCGTGGCTGACGAACATCGAGTATCTGGTCTCGGGCAGCATTACCGACCAGTTCTCCCGCAGCCGTATCTATCAGGGCTCGGCGGGCCGGACGCCCACTTCCTCCGCGATGTACGACGGCGAGAACGAAGCTTTCTTCACGCCGGCCCAGTATTATTCCGACGTGAAGGTCTATGGCCGTCCGGTCGATGCACAGGCCAAGCTGACCCTCCACCAGATAGGGAAATATGGTCCCGTGACCAACAAGGTGCTCGCTGGCGCTGAGTGGCGGAGCCAGGGCAATATCGGCCGGGGCAAGGTTTTCGACGCCACGATGCCGCCTTCGCCCGGTTCTGCCTCCGCTTTCCGCGAACGCTCTTTCCGCGACATCCCCTTCCTGCATTCGCTCACGGCTTATGCGGAAGATAATCTGAAGCTGCCGCTGGGTGGCACGGAACTGGAAATCCAGGCCGGCGCCCGTTTCAATGCCATTTATGCCTCCGGCATCAACACCTCCGCTTTCACGGGCATCGAACCCCGCCTGAACGGCCGCTACACGCTCCTCCGCCGGCCGTCCGGCCTGCGGGAACTGGTGCTGCGCGGAGGATGGGGCCGTTCGTTCAAGATGCCTTCGATGATCTACCTCTATCCGGAACCGGTGTACAAGGATATGGTGTCGTTCTACTACAACGACTTTGACGCCAACGGCAGCGGCCTGGCCGTTATCACGACGCGGCGTGTGGAGCCCCAGCCCGCTCTCCGGCCGCAGCAGACCCGCAACATCGAAGCCGGCATCGAGTTCAACGCGGGTGCCGTGAGCGGGTCCGTGGTCTGGTTCAACGAGCATATGAAGGATGGCTACGGCTTCTCTACCGTCTATACGCCCATGGTTTACAACCGCTATGGCTACACCTGGCGGAACGGGACGACGCCCGCGCAGGTGGTCCTGCCTTCGGGTGCGGACCTGAAGTGGCGCGTGGGCGGCGTGACGGCGGGTGGGGAATCGCTCCCCTTCATTACCGATACGACCTTTATGGCCATCTCCGTCCCGACCAGCAATATCGCCTCCGACAAGTGGGGCGTGGAATTTACGCTCGACGTGGCGAAGATTCCGTCGCTCGGGACCTCCATCAACGTGAGCGGCGCCTATATGAATGTGACCACCTGGAACAACGGGACCACGCAACGGCTGTACGCCGGGACGGTCAATGGCCGTACCTATCCGTATGTGGGTGTCTATGCAGGAACGTCCACGACTTCCAATGTGACGGTCCGCGAACGCCTGAGCACCAATGTGCGGCTGATCACCCATATCCCGCAGCTGGCGATGGTGGTGACCCTTACCACACAGCTGGTCTTCATCGATGCCTCGCGTAACAGCCATATCCTTGAAGGGCAAGAAGATGCCTGGTACGATGAAAAGGCAGGGACCTGGTGCGTGGCCCCGGTCTATTATCTGGACAGGGCGGACCGTCTCCGACCTTTCGACCGCTCGATGGCGGACGACCCGCAGTTCCGCAACCTGATCCTGACGACGAACACCGACACGTATTATGTGCGGCAGGGCTATCCGTTCTACGGAATGCTGAACCTGCGGCTTTCGAAGGAGATCGGGCAGCTGGCCACGGTCTCGTTCTATGCCAATAACTTCCTGAATCTGCGGGGACGCGTGCGCAACAGCGTCACCCATTATCCCAGCGACCGCAACACGCCGATCTATTTCGGCGCCGAGGTCAAAATATCCATCCGGTAGCCATGAAACGCAAGTTCCTCATCCTCTTCGTCTTCTTGCTTCCGGTCCTTTCGTGTTACCGGGAAGAGCCTTCTGTGGCCCATCTGACCGTACAGTTGCGGCTCGAGGAAGCTCCTGTGGCGGTCGATCTGACCCAGCTCGAAGTGCGGTTGCAGAACAAAGGCGCGGATTTCTCCTATACGGAGCATCCCGATGCCTCCGGGAAGGTGCAGTTCGACGTCCAGCCGGGCAAGTACGACGTGGTGGCGTCCGCCTGGTTCAAGTCTACACGGATTGCCGTGAACGGCGCCAGCGAGGAGTTCCTCCTCTCGGCCGAAGGCCTGTGGGATGCACACGGCGAGTTTCGGGCCCCGCTGCTGGAGATTCCCCTTCACGTCGCCGTACCCAATCCGCTCATTATCCGGGAAGTCTATTTCCATGGCTGCACGACGCTCGAAGGGGCGAACTACACGAAAGACACGTACGTCGAACTCTACAACAATGCAGGTCCGGGCGGCCAGACCGTCTATCTCGACTCCCTTTGCCTGGCCACGGTCTTCCCGTATAATTCCACGACCGGCAACAATGCCTGGGCCGGCCGGGATACCATCCCGATCGCCCAGATGTACTGGATGTTCCCGGGCGAGGGTCACAGTTATCCGCTTGCGCCGGGCGAATCGGCCGTGGTGGCCTGTGTCGCCGCGGTGGACCACGGCGGACGGGCCACCTCGGCCCTTGCGCTCAATCGCGTGCACTTCGGCTGCTGGTCGGAGCTCCTTACGCGCCATGAGATCGCGGCGGGTGTGGTCCCGATGGTGCTCAATATGACCGGCCAGGGCAACCAGTGGGCTGTTTCGGTCCACAGCCCGGCTTTCGTCATCTTCCGGCCTTCGATGGGCGTGGCCGCTTATCAGGCGCAGGGTGCCATTTGGGAAAACTACGAGCCGGGCAAGAGTTCCGGCTCCAAATACTGGCATATCGACAAAGACTGGATCCTCGATGGCGTGGAGTGCGTGGATTCGCCCTCCTCGGCCATCAAGCGCCTGCCCGGCACGATCGACGCTTCCTATGTCTGGATGCGTTCGGGCCACTACTCCGGCAAATGCGTCACGCGCAAGCTGGACTTCACGGAAGACGGCATCGACGTCTTCCAGGACACGAACAACTCGGATGCGGATTTCATCCCTGACCAGAACCCTTCCCCCCGACTCAAGCCATGAGAACGCGCCGTTTTGTCTTTCTGACCGGGCTGGCCGTGCTGCTGGCTTTGTCCTCCGCCGCTTCGGCAGGGGCGCAGGAGCGGAACATGGCCCGACTCGTGCTGGAAGACACCACTTACGTGGATGTATCGATGGGCCTGCAGGGAGAGACCGGTCGGCTCCGCGATATCTTTGACCCCGAACAAGTGCTGGCTGGCGCTCTGGAGGCAAGCTCCCGCCGCAAGCTTGGCGCCGTGAGCCTCTACGGCCACTTCGGTTATGGATACGATTATGGCCGTGGCAGCACCTGGCGTGGATGGATCGACCCTTACGAGACGCCCTTCATGCTGGCTGACTCGATTCCGGGCGCACTTTCCCTGGAGCGATTTTCTATGCAGGCTGGTGCCGGACTGCCGCTGGGTTCGAACTGGTCGGTGGGCCTGGACCTGGCCTACGACGTGGCTTTGATGGCCAAGCACAAGGACTTGCGGAACAAGAACACCGCGATGAACTTCCGTGTGGCGCCCGGCATCCAGTGGAGGGGCGAACAGCTGGGCCTGGGCCTGGACCTGGGTTATGAGCGCAGTACCGAGCGCGTGGAGTATATGCAGGTATCCTCGAATCTGGAGCACGTGCTCTTCGATATCTACGGGCTGTGGCTCTATCGCGCGAGTGGCTTTGGCAGCGCCGAGGCGCGCCGCTTCAAGGAAAACAATCGCTTTTTCGGCGACTTCCAGCTGGATCTGGACCTGGGAGGCGTGTCCTTGGAGAACAGTCTGGGTGCCTCGTGGCTGCTGGACAATCAGTCTGAAGTGGGTTACAACAACCTGCTGTTCGGTTCGACGCGTACCCTCACCTGGAGCGATGAACTGACACTCCGCATCGGCGAGGCGCACGTCGTTGAGGCCTCTTTCTCGTTCAGCTCGTCGCAGGGCTTCCGCCCGCTGCAGCGGCAGGAACTTGATCCGGATTCCCGCATCCGGATCTGGGTGACCTGCGGCGAGCCCGTGTTCTGCTACTGGCGGCAATATCACCATGAGTCCGTCCGATATACTTTCGGCAGGTCGTGGAAGCTGTCGGCAGGCCTCGTGGACTGGGGCATGGAGCACAGCTACACGGAGTATCCGAGGCGGTTTAAACAACACATCCATAATATGACGCCTTCGCTGTCCGCTGAGATACCTATCGGGAATTTCACGATAGTGCCTTTGATCGGCCACACGTTCAGTTATCATTCCTACACCGACGAGACCGAGTGGCAGTTGGTCGAGCCCTTGCGTAAGCAGTGGGACCTCTGGGATGGAAGCAGTAACCTGGGCGGGCTTGATGTGGACTGGACTTCCGCGAGCGGCCGGACCTATGTCAAGGCGCACTACAGCGTCGAGGTGTCTACCGAGTTGGCTGAAGAAGGATCGCGCCACGTGGCGGGCCTGACCCTGGGCTTTGTGTTTTAATCAGATAGTATTGAAAATTAGATAGTTATATTGCATATGAAAAAGGTTTTACTGGTCGCGGCGCTGCTGCTATGCGCCCTGAACGCCTTCGCCGACGAGGGTATGTGGATGATCCAGACCATCGACCGTGCCCTCGAGAAGCGGATGAGGGCGGCAGGCCTCAAGCTCGACGGCAAGATGATCTACGACGAGGAAAAGGAAAGTCTCTCCGACGCCGTGGTGGCCCTGTCGTTCAGCTGTACGGGCAGTATGATCTCACGCGACGGCCTGATGATCACCAACCATCACTGCGCTTACAGCGACATCCACGCCTTGAGCACGCTCGACCACAACTATCTGGAAGACGGTTTCTGGGCCATGAACCGCGAGGAAGAGTTGCCGGTCAAGGGCCAGGCGGTCTATTTCCTCAAGAAGGTCTTCGACGTGACTCCGGAAGTGGACCGGCTTCGCGATTCGCTCGACGTGGCCTCGCGTCCGATGGCCATGCGGCGTGTCTATAAGCTTCTTGAGGACAAGTATTCGCTCATCTATGCAGGACAGGGCGAACTCATCTGCTCGTCGTACTACAATGGCAACAAGTACTATATGGCGCTGTACCAGGTGTATCGTGACGTGCGCCTGGTGGCCGCCCCGCCGGTGAGCGTAGCGTCCTTCGGCGGCGATACCGACAACTGGGAGTGGCCGCAGCACAAGGGCGACTTCGCCATCTACCGCATCTACACGGCACCGGACGGCTCGCCGGCCGAGTATTCGCCGGACAATGTGCCGATGCATCCCCGCAAGGTCTTGAAGATCTCGCAGAACGGGCTGAGTGACGGCGACTTCACCATGGTCATCGGCTATCCCGGTCGGACCAACCGCTACGCCTCATCCTATGCCGTTGAGGAGATCGTCCAGGTCCAGAATCCCATCCAGGCGACCTTCCGGCTCGACCAGATGAAGATCCTCGACAAGTGGATGAACGAAGACGTGGCCGTGCGGCTCAAGTATGCCGACCGCTATTTCAGCCTGAGCAACGTGCAGGAGATTCGCGAGGGCGAGATCTACTGCTACAACCGTTTCGGTGTGGTCGAAGCCAAGCGGGCCGAGGAGCAGCGGCTCCAGAAGTGGCTCGGCAACTCCGACCTGATCTATCGTCTGGGCGAGAAATACGATGATGTGGCGGGCATCAACCAGCAGATCGTCTATTTCCAGGAAACGATCATCCGCGGCACCAATCTGTTCCGCTACGTCAATGCGCTCTCGCGCGGGGACTCGGCCATCGTCAAGCGGGAGCTCGCACAGCTCGACATGCGGGTCGAGCGCGACCTGCTGCGCTACAGTCTGAATCAGTTCTTCAAATACGTCCGCCCGGTGTATTGGGGTGACTATCTGACGGATCTGCATACCCGCTACAAGGGAGACGTAGATGCGATGCTCAACGAAATCTTCGACGGGCATCTCTACGAGGCGCTGACCTCCTGCCGCATCACGTCGTTCAACCAGCGTCGCGACCAGATCGAGGCCGGCGTAAGCAAGAATTCCCTCGAGAAGGAATTCAAGGATGCGGTTTACCGGATGAAGCTTTCGCGCAAGGAGCCGATGTATCCGGATGCGAACTCCACGATGCGCATCACCTACGGCAAGGTCCGTCCGCTGCAGCCGCGCGACGCGATATCCATCGCGGCGCGGACCCGTTCGGAAGGTATCCTCGAGAAATACAATGCCGACGATTACGAGTTCACGCTCAAGCCGGACTTCCGGGAACTGCTCGAGAAGAACCGCAACATTCCGGTGAACTTCCTGACGGACAACGATATCACAGGCGGCAACTCCGGCTCTCCGGTGCTCAACGCCCGCGGCGAACTGGTCGGTCTCGCCTTCGACGGCAACAAGGAATCCCTCGCCGGCGACACCTACTTCGTCGAGGCCATGAACCGCTGCATCTGCGTCGACATCCGCTACGTCCTCTGGATCCTCCGCACCTACGCCCACATGGATCCTCTCCTCGCCGAGATCCTGGAACAGTAAACGCCCTTCGTCCGGGCTCCGCTGGCTCTGGTTTTTGTTCTGGACGGCATTTTTCTGCCGTCCAAGCCAAAAACCACCTGCCGCTACGCCCTCATCGGCCGATTTCATTCGCCTGATAGCACAACTATCCAAGGTTTCTGGCGGTTTTTTTGGACAATTGCTGTCAAAACCTGCTTCTGTCCAAGATTTACGGCCGTTTCTTTGGATGGTTTTGTGGGTTGTCGAAGGAGGTTCAGGCGACGAAGGCGAGGGTGGTGCAGCTGAGGCGGAAGGAGGAGGCGAGGAGCGAGGTGGCGCAGGCGGCGAGGGTGCTGCCGGTGGTCAGGACATCGTCGACCAGGAGGAGATGATGGATGCCGTCGGCGTGGAGAGCGGCGGCGCGGCGGGGGTCGGTGCGGAAGGCGCCCTGGACGTTGCGGGACTTGGCGGCGCCGCTCAGTTTTGTCTGTGTTTTCGTATAGCGGCTTCGCCGAAGAAGATGCGTCTCGAGCGGCAGGCCCATCGCCTGTGCGATGCCTTTGGCGATCTCTTCGGCCTGGTTATAGCCGCGCTTCCAGCGTCGCAGCGGATGCAGCGGTACGGGGACGACGGCCTGGCAGCCGCTGAAGGCGCGGCTTTTCGCCAGACAGGTCCCCAGCAAGGCTCCCATCTGCCGGCCCAGGCGCTTCCGGCCGCCGTACTTGATGCCGTACAGGATCTTCCGATAGTCGCTTTCCGCGCCGAAGAAGAACAGCGCCGCCGCATCCTCCACGTCGAACCGCCGCGCCAGCCGCTCGAACGCCGCATTCTGCACGATATCCCACTGATACGTCAACGGCAGCTCCTCCAGGCACGCCCCGCACAAATCCCGCTCATCCATCCCCAAAAACTTCCCGCAAACCACACACCTCCGTGGGAAAAACAACTCCCGCAGTCCCTTCGCCGCCGGAATCAATTTGGTTTTAAGATTATGATCAAATCCACACATATCTCTCGCCTCGATAGTTTGATGCAAGGTAGGGCTTTTTTATGAAAGGGCAAAATCGTAATTTTGCGGCTATGATCGACAGCCGGATATTGGATTTTATCGGGGAGCACCATGTGCTGACGGTGGCTTGTGCCTCGCGCGACGGGGAACTGTGGTGCGCCAATGCCTTTTATGTGTTTGACAAAGAGGAAGAAGGATTCATCATTACGTCGGAGGCCAAGACGCGTCACGCGCAGCTTTTCCTGGAAAACCCGCAGGTGACGGGTTCCGTGGTACTCGAGACGGAAGAGATCGGAAAGATCCGCGGCCTGCAGTTCGCCGGAACGGTGCGCCGCTGCGACAGCGGTCTCTTCGACCGCTGCCGCCTGAAATACCTCAAACGCTTCCCCTACGCCGTCTTCAAAGGCGGCGAAGTATGGCTCATCACCCCCGACCGGATGAAATACACCGACAACCGCCTGGGTTTCGGCAAAAAACTCCTTTGGGAGAGGGGATAGCGGCCGATGCGGGCGGAGCGGCGGGTGGTTTTCGGGCTGGACGGCATTTTTTCTGCCGGCCAGAACAAAAACCAGAGCCAGCGGAGCCCGGACGAAGGATAGATTCCCGGTCAAGCCGGGAATGACGATTTTTTTGTTATCTTTGTACGAATATGTTCGATTTCATAGACATATCATTCATCGATGTGCTGGATGTGCTGATGGTCGGCTTGCTGATCTATTGGCTGATCCGGGTGGTGCGCGGTACGTCGGCGGTCAATATCTTCTTGGGCGTCCTGCTGCTCTATGTCATCTGGATCGCTTCGCGGGCGCTGGGGATGAAGTTGCTCTCCTTCATTTTGGGACAGGTGCTGGGCGTAGGAGTCGTGGCGCTGATCGTGATTTTCCAGCCGGAGATCCGGCGCTTCCTGCTGCGTATCAGTTCGAGCACCACGGCGGCCCAGAAAGGCTTCTTCAACAAGCTGTTCCGCCATTCGAAGACCGGCGGGATGCAGTCGCGTGAGCTCGAAGAGCTGACGGCGGCTTGCCGCAAGATGGCCGAGACCAGGACCGGCGCCCTGATCGTGCTTCGGCACGGATCGGCGCTGGCCGACATCATCGACACGGGCGACGAAATCGATGCCCGCATCAACCGACGTCTGATCGAGAATATCTTCTTCAAGAATTCCCCGCTCCACGACGGGGCTATGATTGCATCGGAAGACCGTATCCTGGCAGCCCGCTGTACGCTGCCCATCACGCAGCGGCAGGATATTCCGGCCCATTACGGCATGCGTCACCGCGCCGCGATCGGTATGTCGGAGGTCTGCGATGCCTCTGTCATCGTGGTTTCGGAGGAGACGGGCGACATCTCCTTCGTATCGGGCGGGCAGATCAAGACCATGGAAAGTATCACGGAACTTCGCCTGGCCATCGAGAATTCATACAAATAGGAGTTTTGCGTCGGGATGGTGCTGGAACAGAAAATAGGCTTTGACAAGGTTCGCGAGAAGATCGCGGCCAAGTGCGCCACGCAGTATGCGGCGCGCAAGGTAGCCGCGGAGCAGATCTCGCACGACGGCGGCGAGATCATGTTCCGGCTCCGGCTGACCGACGAGATGCGCCTGATCTGCCTGTTTGAAGACAGCTTCCCGGCCGGCGGCTATCACGACACGAAAGCCTTCCTGCTGCCCCTGCAGGCCGAGAACACGAGCATCGACCTGCCTTCGATGCGCATCCTGCGCACCAGCCTCGACACCCTTCGCCGCATCCTGTCCTTTTTCCGCGAGTGCAAGGACGACCTGTATCCCACGCTCCGGCAGATTTCCGCGTCGGTGAGCTACGAGCCCGAGATCGGGCGGCGCATCGAGGCAATCCTCGACCGCAACGGCGAGGTGCGCGACACGGCTTCGCCCGAGCTGGGCGAAATCCGCCGGGCCCTCCGCTCCAAGGAGGGGCAGGTGTCCCGCCGGATCGGCAGCATCCTCACCCAGGCCAAGAGCGAGGGACTGGTCGATACCGAAGCGGAAGTGGTGGTGCGGGACGGACGGGTGCTCATCCCGGTTCCGGCGGGCAGCAAGAAAAAGCTGCCTGGCATCGTCTATGACGAATCGGCTACCGGCAAGACGGCCTTCGTCGAGCCGCTCGAAATCGTGGAGCTGGAGAACCAGATCCGCGAACTGCAGTTCGACGAACAGCGCGAAATCGCCCGTATCCTGATGGAATTCACAGAGTTCCTGCGTCCGTACCTGGGCGGCCTCATCGCTGCCTCGGAATACATCGGCGAGATCGATTTCATCCGCTCGAAAGCCCTTGTGGCCCTCGATATGATCGCCGGCATGCCGATCCTGTCGGACAATGGGGAACTGAACCTGCGCCGGGCCCGGCATCCGCTGCTGGAGGCCTCGCTGCGCCGGGAGAAGAAAGAGATCGTACCGCTGACCCTGTCGTTGAACAAAGAAAAGCACATCCTGCTGATCTCCGGCCCGAATGCGGGCGGTAAATCAGTGTGCCTCAAGACCGTAGGTCTGCTCCAGTATATGTTCCAGTGGGGTATGCTCATCCCCACGTCCGAAGTGAGCGAGATGCTGATCTTCGACAGCATCTTCATCGACATCGGCGACGACCAGTCGCTGGAAAACGACCTGAGTACCTACAGCTCCCACCTGCAGAACATGCGGGAGATCCTCACGCACGCCACCGCCTCGTCGCTCGTGCTGATCGACGAATTCGGCAGCGGCACCGAGCCGGCAGCCGGCGGCGCCATCGCCGAAGCCGTGCTCTCGCGCCTCGACGAGATGGGCGCCTACGGCGTGATCACCACGCACTACACGAACCTGAAGCTTTACGCCGACAAGAGTTCCGGCGTGATGAACGGCGCGATGCTCTTCGACGGCGCCGCCATCAAGCCGCTCTTCCAGCTGCAGCAGGGCATGCCGGGCAATTCCTTCGCTTTCGAGCTGGCGCGCAAGATGGGCCTGCCGGCCGAGGTGGTCAAGGACGCCGAAGAGCGGGCGGGCAGCGAATTCGTCAACATCGAGCGCAATCTGCGCCAGATCGCCCGCAGCCGCCGCGTCCTCGACGAGAAGCTGGCCCGCATCAAAACCACCGACAAGACGCTCGAGAGCCTGACCGACAAGTACCAAAAAGAGCTGGGCGAGGTCAAAGCGCTGAAAAAGAGCATTCTGGAAGAGGCCAAAAAGGAGGCGCAGGAGATCCTCGACAGCGCCAACAAAGAGGTGGAGCGCACCATTCGCGAGATCCGCGAAGCCCAGGCCGACCGCGACAAGACCAAGGTCGCCCGCGAGAACCTGAGTAAGTTCAAGGAAGGGCTCCGGGAGGAAAAACCCAGCGAGAACGACGCGGTGATCGAGCGCAAGATGCAGCAGATCATCGCGCGGAAGGAGCGGGAGCGGGTAAGGAAGGAAAAACGGGGCGAGATTCCCGGTCAAGCCGGACCGGAAGGGAAAGGGTCCCGGAAGGAGAAGGCGGCCGTCGACAATTCACCGCTGAAGGTGGGCGACAAGGTGCGGCTGAAGGACAACGACATGGTGGGCGAGGTGACGCAGGTGGCGGCCAAGTATGTTTCGGTGTCGGTGGGCAGCATCATCTCGAAACTGGCGCCAGGAAAGGTGGAAAAGATTTCCAATCAGCAGTATAAAGACAAGACCCGCAGCACTTTCCGGCCTGTCATCCATTACGACAGCGAATCCATCAGCCGGCGGAAGCTCGATTTCAAGCCTACGATCGACATTCGCGGCGAGCGCCTCGCCGACGCCCTGGACATCGTGATGCACTTCATCGACGACGCCACGATGGTGGGGGTGGGGCAGGTGAAGATCCTTCACGGCAAGGGCAATGGCGTGCTGCGCGAGGAGATCCGCAAGTACCTGAAGACCGTACCGGCGGTCAAGTCGTTGCGCGACGAAGCCGTCCAGCAGGGCGGGGCCGGCATCACGGTCGTCGAAATGGACATTTAGCCTATGAAAAAGATTGTCATCCTTGCGCTTGTGGCGCTGTGCCTGCTTCCGCTCGCGGCTTGCGACCGGACGGAAGAACGGGTCGAAGCCGTGTCTGAAACGTTTTTAAACGCGTATTACACGGCTGAATACGAAAAGGCGGCCGCGTGCTGTACGCCCGCGCTGGCCGCGCAGGTGGCAAAAGGGGCCCGCGCCCAGGCGCTCGTGCCTGAGCTGGCCGAAAAAATGAAAGAGGCCGTCCGTTCGACCTCTTTCAAAATTGTTTCCATTGCCGTTGACAAGGACGCCGCGCGGGCGACTGTCCGTTACGACCTCCTGGTTCCGGGCCTGGACAAGCCTGTGCCCAAGGCCCTGCAGCTACAGCTGGAAGGCCGCACGGCACTTGTCGACCGCATCGAGTAACTCCCAACCGAAGAACTGGACTTTCCGCCGGACGGTCTTCCCGTCACGGATGAGCTCGACTTCCTTCACATAGGGGTCGCGGCCCATGTGGCCGTAGGCCGCCGTGGGTTCGTAGATGGGGTTGGTCAGGCCGAAGCGCTCGACGATCGAAGCCGGGCGGAGGTCGAAGAGTTCATCGACCTTGCTGGCGATCTGGCCGTCGGTCATCGGCACGTGCGCCGTGCCGTAGGTGTTGACGAAGATACTCACCGGACGTGCCACGCCGATGGCGTAGGACACTTGTACCAGCACCTCGTCGGCCACGCCGGCTGCCACCAGGTTCTTGGCGATGTGGCGGGCGGCGTAGGCGGCGCTTCGGTCCACCTTGCTCGGGTCCTTGCCCGAGAAGGCGCCGCCGCCGTGCGCGCCGCGGCCACCATAGGTGTCGACGATGATCTTGCGGCCGGTCAGGCCGGTGTCGCCGTGCGGGCCGCCGATGACGAACTGGCCCGTAGGGTTCACGTGGAGGATCATATCGTCCTGGAACAGCGCGGCGATGCGGGGCTCCAGCCGTGCCTTGAGGCGGGGGAGGAGGATCTTCACGACATCTTCGCGGATGCGGGCCTGGTCCACGTCGGGATCGTGCTGTGTGGAGAGCACGAGGGTGTGGATGCGGCGGGGCGTGTGGTCGTCGTTGTATTCGATGGTGAACTGGCTCTTGGCGTCGGGCCTCAGGTAGGGCATCGGGGAGGGTTCTTCCCGGCGGATGCGCGAGAGCTCGATCAGGATCATGTGGGCCAGGGTCAGCGGCAGCGGCATCTGTTCCGGGGTCTCATTGCAGGCATAGCCGAACATCATGCCCTGGTCGCCGGCGCCCTGCTCCTGCTTCGTGGCGCGGTTCACGCCCATGGCGATGTCGGCGCTCTGCTCGTGCACGGCGGAGATCACGGCGCAGGAGTCTGCATCGAAATGGTACTCGCCTTTGGTGTAACCGATACGGCGGATGGTGCGGCGCACGACGCCCTGTATATCCACATACGCGTCGTGCGAAGTGACTTCGCCGCCGACGACGGCGAGGCCGGTGCTCACAAAGGTCTCGCAGGCCACGTGCGAAGCCGGGTCCTGGCGGAGGAAATCATCGAGGATTGCGTCGGAAATCTGGTCGGCCACTTTATCGGGGTGGCCCTCTGAAACGGATTCAGAAGTGAAAAGATACATAGTTTTTAGCCTTTTTTAGAGAGGTTGGCAAGCAGTCAAATCCATCCTCTTGGTTTTCGGGTGCAAAGGTAGATATTCTTTTTCAGAAACAAAAAATATTGATACCTTTGCACGGATATTCCAACGTGTATTCGATGAAAGCCGTCAGACTGCTGATCTGCCTTGCCGCAATGGCGTCCCTCCTGGTTTCGTGCCATGAGCCCGAGCCTGTGAAAGAGCCGGTTACGGTATCTGTCTCCCCTTCGTCCCTGTCGTTTGGCGCCGAAGGAGGGTCAGCCGCGCTCAACGTTTCTTCCAACGGATTATGGTACGCTCGGGCCGATGCATCGTGGATCAACCTCTCTTCCACCTCCGGTTCCGGAACCGCGACCCTGCAGGTAACCGCCTCTCCCAACAGCGGTGACGCGCGCAACGCCACGATTACCTTCGAGACTTCCGACCAGACGGCTACGGTCAGCGTTTCCCAGCTGATGTTCGTCAAGGCCGATCCGGTCCAGAAGACCATCCGCGAAGTCCGCGCCCTCTACCCGGGCAAAGATTACACGATCACCGAGGATATCTTTGTGGAAGGCCTGGTAATCAGCGACTACCGTCGCGATACCGACGGCGGCCTGAACAACTACTCCTCCGCCAAGACCATCATCATCTCCGACGGCGACGCCGGCCTGATGCTCTACTGCAAGGCCGACAACAAGACTTTCGCCCGCGGCCAGCGGGTGCGCGTGAACCTCAAGGACCAGATCCTTTCGGTCTATGCGGAAGGCGCCATCCAGGTAAACGGGCTTCCGCTCGACAACATCCTTTTCCTGGGCACGGCCACGCCCGAACCCAAGACCATCACGGTCGAGCAGCTCCTGACCGGTGAGTATGAATGCACCTACGTAGCCATCAAGGACGTGCAGGTCCGCTCCGAGTATATGGGCAAGACCTTCTACACGGCCGCTGACAAAGGCACGGTCGGTTTCGAAGACGCTTCCGGCCGGCAGTTCGACCTCTTCACTTCGCAATATGCGGTCTTCGGCGCGGACGCTGTCCCTACCGGCAGCGGCACGCTCAAGGGCATCGCCGGCAAGTATTCTTCCCGCATCCAGGTAACCATCTCGGATAAAAACGATTACGCCGGCCTCACCGGTGCCCGCTACGACACGGGCAGCTATTTCTCGCTCAAGCAGACGGAAGCCTCCGTCAGCGGCGACGCCGGCTCGTTCAGCGTCCTGCTTGCGGCCAACGTGCCCTGGAAGGCCTCCTCATCCCATTCCGACTTTACCGTGACGCCCGCTTCCGGCCAGACCGGCGGCGTGGTATCTATCGCATATACGGAGAACCCGAGCACGAGCGAGTCCCGTTCGGCCGTAATCACCTTCACGACCGAAGACGCGTCTGTCAGCACGAAGGAACTCCGCCTGACGCTCACCCAGCAGCCGCTGGAGGCCCTGGTCGAGAGCCAGGTGCAGCCTTGGCTGGAGCTCCCCGCCGTCAAGAAGGAGGAGGGGAAGGGCTTCTTCAGCCACGACATGACCTTCAACGACCAGTTGGTGCGTAACTACTCGTTCTGGTACGACCTCTCGAACCGCGTCTCCCTCTGGGTGGCCTATCCGCTCTATGACGGATTGACCCGGGGTACTTCCCGTACCGACAAGTGGGATTACGATCCGATCGTCCCGCGCCGCTACCAGGGCGACGCCTCGCGCAGCTACGCCGGCTACGACCGCGGTCACCAGTTGCCTTCGGCCGACCGTCTGTGCAACGCGGCGGCCAACGAACAGACCTTCTATTTCACCAACATCACTCCGCAGAACGCTAATCTCAACCAGGGTATCTGGGAGACGCTGGAGTCGCAGGTCCGCGGGCTCGTTTCCAGCTGCGACACGCTCTACGTGGTCACGGGCTGCGTGCTCACCACGGCGAATGATACCGATATCCAATATGTGAAAGATGTGCAGGGCCGCGACGTGGCGGTACCCAAGGCCTACTTCAAAGCGGTGCTCCGCTACAAGGCCGGCGAGGCCAACGGCGGCTATTCGGCCATCGGCTTCTGGCTCGAGAACAAGAGCTACGGCAGCCAGGTCATCAGCCGCAGCCAGGCCTTCAGCGTGGCCGAGATCGAGAAACGTACCGGCTTCGACTTCTTCCACAACCTGAACGATACTTATGAAAAAGAGGCAGAGTCGAAATACGACCCTGCCGCATGGGGACTATAACAACTATTTACTATACCTAATTATTTAACTTTTAAGAGCCTTTATGAAAAAAACATTGAAGTGTTTTCTGGCTGCAGCAGCTTTCCTGCTGATGATTTTCCCGGCCATGGCACAGGTGACCACCTCGAGCCTCGCCGGCCAAATCGTCGATGAAAGCGGCGAGCCTCTCATCGGTGCGGCAGTCATTGCCGTCCACACCCCTTCCGGCACGCAGTATTATGCCGTGACCAACGAAGACGGTCGCTATGCCATCCAGGGTATGCGTACCGGCGGTCCGTACGAAGTCACGATGTCGCTGATCGGTTGCCAGACCGTCGTTTTCCCCGACATCGTCCTTTCGCTGGCTGAGACGTATCAGCAGAACGCCGTGCTGAAGACCAGCACCGAGCTTCTCGCCGAGTCGATCGTCGTCGCCTCCGCGTCTTCGAAGTTCTCCACCGAGAAGACAGGTGCAGCCACCAACATCAACAACTCGCAGATCGTCAACCTGCCGAGCGTCTCACGTTCCGTTACGGACGTGACCCGTCTGTCGCCGTACGGCGGCAACGGCATGAGCTTCGCCGGTAGCGACGGCCGTCTGGCCAACTTCACCGTTGACGGTGCGAACTTCAACAACAACTTCGGTCTGAGCTCCAACCTCCCGGGCGGCGGCAACCCGATCTCCATCGACGCCATCGAAGAGCTCCAGGTCGTGATCTCGCCCTACGACGTCCGTCAGACCAACTTCATCGGCGGTGGTGTGAACGCCATCACCAAGTCGGGTACGAACACCTTCAAGGGCAGCGCCTACGTCTATCACCGCAACGAGAACATGCGCGGTGACACGGTCGAAGGCGAGCAGATCGGCGGCGCCCGCGCCAAAGACCGTTCGACGACCTACGGCTTCACCGCCGGCGGCCCGATCATCAAGAACAAGTTGTTCTTCTTCATCAACGGTGAGTATTCCAAGGTTCCGACGGTGGTCAACCGCTGGCAGGGTTCCGCCAACGGCGTAGCCGACCCGACCAACTACATCTCCCGCACCCGTCTGGCCGACCTGCAGCGCGTGTCCGATTTCGTGAAGAGCAAATATGGCTATGACACGGGTTCCTGGACCGACTTCCCGGCCAACGAGAACAACATGAAGATCCTGGCCCGCATCGACTGGAACATCAGCAGCAAGCACAAGCTGGCCCTGCGTTACAACTACACCCGCAACAACGTGTGGAACTCGCCCAACGGTTCTTCGATGGACGGTGGCACGCGTATGTCCGGCGCCCGTATGTCGCAGTATTCCATGTCGTTCGCCAACTCGATGTATTCGATGAACAACCTGGTGAGCACCTGGTCTCTCGACCTCAACAGCCGTCTGACCGACAACCTGTCGAACCAGTTCCTGGCTACCTTCTCCAAACTCGATGACGTCCGCGGCACGAACTCCGACCAGTTCCCGTTCATCGACATCCTCGACGACACCCAGAGCAACAACTACATGGCCCTCGGTTATGAGCTGTTCACCTGGAACAACGCCGTCCACAACACCATCGCCAACGTGAAGGACGATATCACCTGGTACAAGGGCGCCCACAAGGTGACCGCCGGTATCAGCTACGAGTACCAGATGGCTGACAACCAGTATATGCGTAACGGTACGGGTTACTACCGCTACCGTACGGTCGATGATTTCCTCAACGGTGCCGCTCCGGAAGTGGTCTGCTTGACCTACGGTTATGACGGTGAGCAATATCCTGCCGCCCGCGTCCAGTTCCACAAGGCCGGTATCTATGCCCAGGACGACTGGAACATCAACGACCGCTTCAAACTGACCGCCGGCATCCGCTTCGATGCCCTGATCTTCGACAACGGCGACCTGATGACCAACAAGGCCATCTACGACCTGAACTACTATCCGAAGAAGTATGACTACCAGGAGACGCACATCGACACCGGTAAGTGGCCTACCTCGAAGGTGACCATCTCGCCGCGCGTGGGCTTCAGCTGGGATGTCTTCGGCGACAAGAGCTTCAAGGTGCGTGGCGGTACGGGCCTCTTCTCGGGCCGTCTCCCGCTCGTGTTCTTCACCAACATGCCGACCAACGGCGGTCTGGTGCAGTATCAGGCACAGATCAACGCCCGCAACGCGGCTTCCCGCGGCTTCACGATGGACGAATTCGCCGGTGGCCTGGTGACCGATTCCCAGGGCAAGGCTACCATCGAGGCCCTCTACAACAAGCTGATCAAACTCGGTTATCCGAGCACGGTCCGTCCTGAGGACGGTACGGTTCCTTCCGCCGTCAACGGCGTGGATCCCAAGTTCAAGATGCCGCAGGTCTGGAAGAGCTCCATCGCTTTCGACTTCAGCCTCCCGACCTCCTTCCCGTTCACCTTCTCGGCTGAAGGTATCTTCAACAAGACCATCAACGCAGTCGCCATCTCCGACTGGAGTATGAAGGATGTGGCCGGTTTCGCCCGCTTCAACGGCGTCGACAACCGTCCGATCTATCCTACCGGCTTCCGCAATGGTACCAAGGCCTTTGTCCTGGAGAACACCGACAAGGGTTACGGCTGGAGCGCCAGCGCCCAGGTCAACATCCGCCCGATCGAGAGCCTGAGCTTCATGGCTGCCTACACGCACACCGTGAGCAAGGAAATCACCGGTATGCCGGGTTCGGCTGCCGAGTCTGCCTTCACCTATGTGCCGACCAACGAAGGCCCGAACTACATCAAGCTGCACAACTCGCAGTATGTGACGCCGGACCGCGTGGTTGCATCCCTGACGCACCACGACAAGAGCGGCAACCACTACAGCTTTATCTATGAGGCCTGGCGTGGCGGCTACAACTACAGCTACATGACCACCAACGATATGAACGGTGACGGCTACAACTACGACGCCCTCTACATCCCGACCGAGGATGAGGTCTCCAGCCGCCAGTTCCGCTTCGTCTCGATGGACGACCAGAACCGCTTCATGGACTTTGTCCGTCACGACAAGTACCTGAGCAAGCACATGGGCCAGTATGCGGAAGGTTACAGTGTCTACAGCCCGTGGGTCCACCGCGTTGACCTGAGCTACAAGCACGACTTCACCGTGAAGTGCGGCAACAACACCAACACGCTGCAGCTCTGCCTCGATGTGAAGAACGTCCTCAACCTGTTCAACTCCAGCTGGGGTGTGAGCAAGTACCTCAACCCGGAAATCGGTTCCGACGCCCGTATCCTCAAGTATGAAGGTGTCGACGCCGACGGTTACGCTACCTTCTCCACGCCGAAGGCGGTCAGCGGCTCCATCGCTACCTTCGTTCCGAACCACGGAATCGGCCAGTGCTGGTATGCTTCTGTAGGTATCAAATATCTGTTCAACTAATTAGCAAGACTGCGATATGAAAATCAAGAATATCCTTGTTTCCCTCGTTGCCACTTTGGCTCTCGCAGCCGGTTGCAACCAGCTTGAACCCGATCACTATCTCAGTGAAGTGAAGGTATCTTCTTCCTTCGTGGCCCTCAATATGGACGGCGGCTCCACCAGCATCACGGTCGATGCGACGGAAGGCTGGTCCATCCCTACGGCTCCCGACTGGCTGACCATCAGCCCGACCTCGGGTGGCGCAGGTTCCGCGAACGTCACGTTCTCCGCAGGCAAGACGCTCGATGGCCGTACGGCCACGGTCGTCATCAACTGCGGTGGCAAGACCCAGAACATCAACATCATCCAGGGCCTGGCAGTGGTTTCCCCCGCTACCTGCGCCGAGGTGATCGCCGGTCCGGACAGCAAGACCTACCGGGTGACCGGTATCTGCACCAGAATCGCCAACACCAACTATGGCAACTGGTATCTCCAGGACGCCACCGGTGAGATCTACATCTACGGTACGGTCGATGCCACGGGCAAGTACAACTGGGCCAGCTTCGGTATCGAAGTCGGTGACGAAGTGACCGTCGAAGGTCCGAAGACCACCTACAGCGGTACGGTCGAGCTCGTCGACGCATCGGTCATCAAGGTCAACAAGAGCCTCATCAAGGTCGCCGAGATCGATCCGGAAAGCGCTGAACTTCCGATCGAAGGTGGCGTGTTCACCGTGAAGCTCTCCAACAAGGGCACGGGCGTGTATGTCGATGTCCCTGAAGATGCAGCCTCCTGGCTCTCCATCTCTTCGATCGCCGGCAATACCGTGAAGTTCAACGTTGCGCCCAACGAAGGCGGCGACCGCGCTACGACGATCGTCTTCAAGACCACCGACGGCAAGAAGCAGTATTCCACCGAGCAGGCTATCTCGCAGAAGGGTGCCATCATCGCATGCCCCATCGCCGACTTCCTCGCCGCTGAGGTAGGCAATACCCAGTATCGCCTCACCGGTATCATCACCAGCGTGGCCAACGCCAGCTATGGCAACGTTTACATCCGCGACTGGTCGGGTGAGGCCTATGTCTATGGCATCGGCGCGAAGGGCGACTTCGAGAAACTCGGCCTGAAACCTGGCGACATCGTTACGCTCGTAGGCAAGCGCGGTGAGTACAAGGGCTCTGCCCAGATGACCGGCGCACAGTTCGAAGACGTGATCCCCGTGACGGAAGTCAGCATCGCCGACTTCCTCACCAAGGAAGACAGCAAGGATGTGTACTATATGGTGAGCGGTGTGATCGATGAGATTGCCAACGACACGTACGGTAACCTCTACATCAACGACGGCGCGGGCAACCGCCTCTATGTCTATGGCTGCTACTCGGGTTATGGCGCTTCCGGCGACAACCGCAAGGGCTTCCTCGCAGAGGCAGGCATCGCTGTCGGCGACCAGTTGACGATGATCGGCTACAAGGATACCTACAAGGGCACCATCGAGCTCTGCGGCGGTATCTACTTCAGCCACGTTCCGGCGAACTAAACAGCTACGCCTGAATCTCAGAAAGGACGATCCCTCGTGGGTCGTCCTTTCTTTTTGCCGCAACTTTTTTGGGTTATCCTTTTGGCCTACCCCTTTTTGTGCGCTGCAATGTACGCATCAGTCAATCAACGCCTTATGGAACCTGATCCCCCTCTTTTTGAGGGGGATCAACTGTTGTAAACAACTGATTGTCAATTGCGTCCGTTGCAGCGAAAAAAGTGTTATCTTTGTGGAACCATGAAAAGAATCTTCCTTCTGACCTTCCTGCTGCTTGCGCTGCCGATGGCGGCGCAGGTGACGACGGCCTCGATCGGCGGCCGCGTCGTCAATGAGAACGGCCCGCTTGAGGGTGTGACGGTAGTGGCTATCTATCAGCCGACCAACGCCCAGTATTACGCCACGACCGACCGCCATGGCTGGTACCAGCTCCTCGACGTGCAACCGGGCGGCCCCTATACGGTCAGGATTTTCTATATCGACAATAAACCGCTGACGGTCAGAAACCTATATACCTATTCCGGACAGAACACCCTCATCGACGCCGATCTGGACGCCGGCACGACGCAGGTCCGTGTCGACGAGGCGGCCACTTCGCTTCGTCTGGGCCGTGACCTGCGCGGTGGCGCGGTGCCCGTCTCTCCGCTGGGCTTCGATCTGGCAAGCCAGCGGATCTACTCGCCGGTGGTCTTCGACGTACGGCAGGAAGCGCCGCTCGCAGGCGCGGCGCAGCAGTGGACGGTGCCCACCGGCGCCAATACCTTCCACGGCTCAGCCTATGGCTTTTATGGGATGGGGATTATGCCGGATGCGTATTCTTCCTATGCTCCTCCGGAGGGCCTGCCTGAAACGATCCGTCAATTGGGTCTTGGCGGCCTGACGCTGGCCTTGCCGCTGGGGAGCGAAGATTATCAGCTGTTTGGCGGCGTGGAGTATGGGACTGGCGGTTTGAGTGCGGCGGGTCGCTTTGACGGGCGGATCAATTCGGAGAATCGGCTGGAGATTTCGGGCGGCCGGCTGGCCGGGGGCCTGGGGGCCGCGGCCGGCGGAGCCGGCGCGGCTGGGCCGGAGGCCTGGGCGGCCGCGGCCTTCACCTCGCTGTTGGGCGAGCGCTCGTCCAACCGGGCGCAGGCCGGTTGGTACGGCTCGCCGATGGCGCGCCAATTGCGGCTGGCCGACGATTATACGCTGGCGACGGGCCCGCAGCGGCTGCTGGCGGGCTTTCAACTTGCCCACCAAAACTTCCTGGCGGTCGATTCGGCGGCTACCCGTTTCGACTTCTATCTGCAGGATGTCGTACGTCTTGGCCGCCGGATGACGATCCTCGGCGGCGTCCGTTTCAGTTTCCCCTTTGCTTTCTCGCCCCGCCTGAGTCTCAACTATGATCTGCTGGGCAATGGCATTCTGGTGATGCGGGCCGGTACGGCCGTCTATGGCCGCCACGGCGAAGGTACCATCTGGAAGAATCTGGCCGCCGTCGACACACGGCTCCCGCTCGACATCCGCCTTACGCTCGAAGGCATCCTCGGCCAGAGCTGGCAGAAAGCCTTCCATATCTCCAAACGCAATGTCCTCGACAGTCACTATGCGCTGACGGCTCGCCTCGAACGGCCTTTCTCGGATAATTTCTGGGCCCTGGCCTCCTATACGCACAGCGACGGTATGCCCTTCAACTGCCTCTCCGACAACGCCATGCAGGCGGCTGCCCTTACGCAGGGCGACCGCCCGGTCCGCGACCGCCTGATGGCCGGCTTCTCCTATAAAGTCGCATACCTGAGCCGGCTGGCCACGACCCTGGCCGTCTTCTACGACGGCTGCAGTTTGACCGACAACCTCTCGCCGGCCTCCTTCTCCTGGCAGAACAACTACGAAGCCCGTCTTTCTCAAGACATTATCTTCTCCGCTGCCGGCCGCGACCATACCCTCCAGCTCACCGGCTATGTCCGCCGCGGCCCTTCTGTTGTACCTACCGTCTCTACCGGAATCATCGCACCGACCACCACCTTCCTCGTCGGTCTGCGCTATTTCCTCTGATTTTAAAACAGTTGTATGATGAAACGATTGGCAACGATCCTATCTGTCCTTATGTTGTTTGGAATGGCAGCGGCTTCCTGCGGGCAGCGGGAAGAGCCTTTCCGGGCCTATGCCTGGATGTCGGGAAAGGTCAGCATGACCGATGAAGTGTTGGAAGACTATTTTTCCCGGGCGGCCGATGCCGGCCTGTCCGGTATCTTCCTGGAGTGCCACGGCGGTTATCCGGAAGTGCTGGGCGACAGCACGGCGTTCCGCGACAGCGCCGCGCTGGTAATCCTGCGCCGCGCCGTCCCCGTCGCACAGAAGTACGGACTGGAACTCCACGCCTGGATGTGGACCACCAATCGCTGCGAACACGCCCTGCTGGAAGCCCACCCCGACTGGTACGAGGTGAACGGACTGGGCGAATCGCTCGCCGAGATCGAGATGTACAACCGCAAGCACTACCGCTTCCTCTGCCCGACGCACGATGGCGTCGCCGAGTACTTGAAAGACAGGGTCCGCGAACTCGCCGAAGTGGAAGGCCTGACAGGCATCCATCTCGACTTCATCCGCTATCCTGACGCGATCCTGCCCTACGGGCTCCACGAATCGCGAGGTGTCGTACAGGACAAGGTCTATCCGCAGTGGGACTGCTGCTACTGCGACCAGTGCCGCGCCGCTTTCAAGGCGCAGACCGGCATAGACCCGCTGGAACTGGAAGATCCCACCGCCTGCCCGGAATGGATGCAGTTCCGCTGGGACGCGATGGCCAAGTTGGCCGACGGCCTCCTGGCTGAGATCCGCGCCTGCGGCAAAGTCGCCTCAGCAGCCGTCTTCGCCACGCCCGAAGAATCAAAGAAATTGGTCCGTCAGGACTGGGTGCAGTTCCGCCACGCCGACGCGCTCCTGCCGATGATCTACTATTCTTCCTACGCGCAGCCGCGCGAATGGGTCGAGACGGCCTCGCGAGAGGGCGTCGAGGCCCTGGCCGCCGCCGGCAACATGGCACGCCTCTACGCCGGCGTGCCCGTCCCCCGCGACGGCGACTTCCGCCAGTGCATCGCCCTGGCCCGCGCCGGCGGCGCCCACGGCATCTGCTTCTTCTCCCTCGAAGGCGTCGCCCGCAACCCCGAACACTGGACCGCCCTCAAAGAAGCCCTCGCCGAAATCCAATAGCAACGTCCGACGTTCTCTTCTCCGCAAAAATTGCTTTTTTGCGGGTCACTTCTCAAAAAAAGCTTGTAACTTTGCAGTGTTCATTTGTATAGCGTGAGTCTCGCTGAGAGGTATTACGACTATTAGAAGCATCTATTTCGATAATAGATGCTTCTTTCTTTCATAACCAGATGCGCTACTGTAACCCGGACGATCTCTACTGCTCACTTAAGATTATACAAATGAACAAAGTTGTTATTACTATCAGTGAGAGATCCTTTCGCGTAACAATCAGCGAGGATCAAGCAAAAAAGGCTTCTCGGAAAGAGAAGCCGAATTTGGTGAAAGCTTATATTCTGAAGGAATGGACTCCTGACGAGTAAAGCCACAATCTTCCGCCATCTGGTGGGGCCGTCTGGAGACAGGCGGCCTTTTTTGGCCTAGAGCCAGCGGCGGAGTTCTTCGATGTGCTCGGGAGGGGTGGCCCAGCTGGTGGCGAAGCGGATGGCGGTGTGGTCGGCGTCGACGCGGTCCCAGAGGTCGAAGGCTACGTGTTTGGAGAGCTCATCGAGTTTGCTGTTCTCCAGTACGACGAACTGCTGGTTGGTGGGGGAGTCGATGAAGAAGGTGCAGCCTTGTTCCCGCAGCATGTCTTTCAGCCGCATGGCCATCTCGATAGCGTGACGGCTGATGTGGAAATACAGGTTGTCGGTGAAGAGCGTGTCGAACTGGATGCCCAGCAGGCGGCCTTTGGCCATCATCGCACCGTGCTGTTTGGTGATGGTGTAGAAGTGTTTCGGGGCGTTGCCGTGGGGGAAGACCACGGCTTCGCCGCAGAAGCAGCCCACTTTTGTGCCGCCGATGTAGAACACGTCGCTCAGGCGGGCGATGTCGGGCAGCGTCAGGTCGCAGGCCGGGCTGGTGAGCCCGTAGCCCAGCCGGGCGCCGTCGATGAACAGCGGCAGTTTGAATTCCCGGCTGATGCCGGAGATTTCTTCCAGTTCCTGTTTCGTATAAAGGGTGCCGTATTCCGACGGATAGGAGATGTAGACCATCCCTGGAAAGACCATGTGCTCATAGTTGGGATCGGTTGTGGCGGCCACGAGATAAGCCCGCAGTTCGGCCGGGTCCATCTTGCCCTGATGGCCGGGGATCGTGAGCACCTTGTGGCCGGTGTATTCCACGGCGCCGGCTTCGTGGACGCCGATGTGGCCTGTTTCGGCTGCGACGACGCCTTCGTAGTCACGCAGCATGGCGGCGATGACCGTCGAATTGGTCTGCGTGCCGCCGGTCAGGAAAAAGATCTCGGCCTGAGGCGCTTCGCACGCCTGGCGGATCTTCTCCTTCGCACTTTCGCAATAATGGTCCACACCATACCCGGGCAATTGCTCCAGATTGGTCGCTCCCAGACGCTCCAGAATCTTCGGATGCGCCCCCTCGGAATAGTCACAAGTAAAGGAAATCATGGTCTCACCTATTTTATGGGATTATCCAGCACAAACTTACAAAAATAATGCGACTCTTCATCCCTTTTCTGAGCCCAGCCTTTTTGCGACTCTTTTCTTCTTTTCACAGGTCACCCCTTCTTCGGCTCTTTATCCCTTTTCAGTTTCATCCCTTTTCAGTTTCGCGACACAGACGGCTCATTCATCTCGTCTGTGTCATGTAAGGAAAAGGGACAAACACGGTCCAAAACAGTGCATGACACAGACCAATTGGCGCGTACGTCAGTGTCGCGAAGGAGTCAACGTCGCAAGTCGGCGAGCTATTCAGTGATGCAAGGCGGCGCGCTATTCAGTGACGCAAGTCGGCGAGCTGTTCAGTGACGCAAGGCGGCGGGTGGCAGCGGCGCGGGCACACACGGCAGTTGGCGACAGCGTGGGTCATGGATGCGGCGCAAGGATGCAAGTGCAATGTTTCGAGCCACAAGTGCGGGTACGAGCGTGAGGGGCGAAAAGGGCGAGATAGGCGAGAGGGGAAAGATACGGTCTTTTTTCCGGAAAGTGCCTGCAAAAAAGCAATTTTTCTCAAGAGGTCGACGAGAAGGGTATCGATAATTGTTGTAACTTTACCAAATCTGTCGAAGAAATAACGGACAAGAACAAAAAAGAACAATAAAAGCATGAAACGAACCATTATCTTCGCTTTGGTGGCCGTTGTCGGCCTGATGAGTGCAGCTTCGGTGGCGTGGGGGCAGGAGAGTCCGCGCTGGCTGCGTAAGAATGCCATTTCTCCCGATGGGAAGCAGATCGCTTTCTCCTACAAGGGCGACATCTATGTCGTGCCGGTGGCTGGGGGAAGGGCGCAGCAGCTGACCAGCAATCCGGCTTACGATTCCGACCCGGTGTGGACGCCGGATAGCAAGTGCCTTGTCTTCAGCTCCTATCGTGAAGGCAGCAAGGATATCTTCATGGTAGCGGCCGAGGGTGGCACGCCCAAACGGATTACCAATTATCCGGGCAACGAGACGCCGAAGGCTGTGCTGCCCGACGGGCGCATCGCCTTCACGGCGAATCTGCAGCCGGACGTCCGTTTCGACGGCTTCCCGGGCGACGCTCAGGTCTGGGCCGTTTCGCCCGACGGCGCCAACCCCACGTCCGTCCGTCCCGACCTGCTGACTTCCGTCACCATGTCGGAACTGAGCGTCCGCCCCGACGGCGCCATCCTCTACGAAGACTACAAGGGCTACGAAGATCCGCTCCGCAAGCACCATACTTCCGCCGTAACGCGTGACATCTGGCTGTGCAAGGACGGCGTCTTTACGCAGCTGTCCCGTTACAACGGCGAGGACCGCCAGCCGGTCTTCGCCGCCGACGGTGATACCTATTATTATTTGAGCGAGGAAGGAGGCAAGACCATCAACCTGCGCCGCAGCAGCGTCTCCAATCCCGGCAAGTCGGTGCAGCTGACCAGCTATGAGAAAGATCCCGTGCGCTACGTCTCCGTGGCGAAAGATGGTACGCTGGCCTTCTCGCAGAACGGCGACCTTTACACGATGAAGGAGGGCCAGCAGCCCCGCAAGGTCGAAATCACCGTCATCCGCGACGAGAACGAGCGCGACATGGTCAAGATGAATTACACGGGCGGCGCCACGGCGATGGCCGTCTCGCCCGACGGCAAGGAGATCGCCATGGTCATCCGTGGCGACGTGTTCGTAACCGCCGCTGAATACAACACCACGCGCCGCATTACCAACACGCCGGAGCAGGAGCGGGGCGTGAGCTTCTCGAAAGACGGCCGCGAGCTCTACTACGCCGCTGAAAGGAACGGCTGCTGGGGTGTCTGGCGCACCGTCCTGACGGAAAAGAACGACAAGCTCTTTACCTACGCCGTCAAGACGAAGGAGGAACTCTTCTCCGAGCCGGGCGAGACCAGCTTCCAGCCGGTCGTCTCGCCCGACGGCAAGTGGGTGGCCTATCTGCGCGACCGCACGGAACTCGTGGTCAAGCCCACCAAGGGCGGCAAGGTCAAGTCGCTGCTCAAAGGCGCGAACTACTCCTACCAGGACGGCGACCAGTCTTTCTCCTGGAGCCCCGACAGTGAATATCTGCTGACCACCTATCAGGCCGACGGCGGTTGGAACAACGCCGACATCGCCCTGATCGAGGTGAGCACGGGCCAGGTCACCGACCTGACCCGGAGCGGCTACTCCGACGGCAGCTTCCGCTGGGCCCTCGGCGGCAAGGCCATGACCTGGGAGTCCGACAAGAACGGTTACCGCAGCCACGGCAGCTGGGGCGCCCACGACGACATCTACATCATGTTCTTCGACGGCAAGGAAATGACCAAGTTCCTGCAGGACAAGGAAGACGAAGAGGTGGAGAAACTCCTCAGCGGAAAGAGCGAGAAACAGCTGGCCAAAGAAGAGAAGAAAGACAGCCTCGCACAGGAGAAACCCAAGAAGCTGGAACTGCTGCTCGAAGGCCGCGAGAACCGTGTCCGCCGCCTGACGGCCTCCTCGGCCGCCTACGGCGACCACTATCTCGCGAAAGACGGCCGCAAGCTCTACTACATGACCCCGCTCGAAAGCGGCCAGGGCCTTTGCGTCAAAGACCTGCAGGAAGGAAGCGTGAAGGTGCTTGCCCGTGGCGTGACGGGCCGTATCACCCCCTCGTCCGACGGCAGTTCGATCTTCGTATTCTCGGGCCGCGGCATCACCAAGGTGACGCTCGCCAGCGGCCAGACCAAGCAGATCACCTTCTCGGGCGACTTCGAGTTCCGTCCCAAGGCTGAGCGCGAATACATGTTCGGCCACATCTGGAAGCAGGTCAAGGAGAAATTCTACGACCCTAACCTCCACGGTGCCGACTGGAACTACTACCACGACAACTACGCGCAGTTCCTGCCCTACATCGACAACTACTTCGATTTCCAGGAGATGCTCTCCGAAATGCTGGGCGAACTCAACGGTTCGCACACCGGCGCCCGCTACCGTCCCGCCGGCGGTGAGTCGCTCGGCCGCCTCGGCGTGCTCTACGACCTGAGCTACGCCGGCGAAGGCCTCCGCATCGCGGAGGTCCTCCCGGGCGGCGTGCTCAACCTGGCCGACAACGACATCAAGGTCGGCGACCTGATCGTAGCCATCGACGGCCGTACCATCGCCCCGCGCGAGAACTGGTTCCCGCTCCTCGCGGGCAAGGCTAACAAGAAGATCGTCGTCACGGTCCGAACCGGTGGAAAAGACAAAGACCTGGTGGTGAAGCCCGTCGCCAACGAGTCGGGCCTGCTCTACAACCGCTGGGTCCGCCAGCGCGAAGAGATGGTGGAGCGCCTCTCCGGCGGCCGCATCGGCTACGTCCACGTCCAGGGGATGGATTCACCCTCGTTCCGTGAGGTTTACTCCAAGGCCCTCGGCAAATACCGTAACTGCGACGCCATCGTCGTGGACATCCGCCACAACGGCGGCGGCTGGCTCCACGACGACCTGGTCACCCTCCTCGGCGGCAAAGCCTACGTCGAATGGCGCCCGCGCGGCCAGTACATCGGAACCGAGCCTTACAGCAAATGGACCAAACCCTCCTGCGTCCTGATGAATGAAGACTGCTACTCCGACGCCTCCGGCTTCCCGTTCGCCTACAAGACCCTCGGCATCGGCAAGCTCATCGGCATGCCCGTCCCCGGCACGATGACCGCCGTCTGGTGGGAAACCCAGATCCATCCGCAGATCGTCTTCGGCATCCCGCAGGTCGGCGGCTGGGTCCCCGAAAAGCAACGCTACATGGAGAACCTGCAGCTCGAACCCGACATCCGCGTGGCCAACGACCCCGCCTCCCGCCTCCAGGGCCAGGACAAACAGCTCGAAGCCGCCGTCCAGGAAATGCTGAAGACGGTAGGGAAGTAGGATGCTGATCAGAAAGCCTCCAGACAAATGCACATAATAGCGGGGAGAAATCCCCGCTATTTTTGTAGAAAGCTTTCCGCTGGAATTCGCGACGGATTTCGTATCTTTGCCAAAATATACTTGATCCAGCGCATTATGATGAACGAGAAGATTGTCATGGAGGGTTTGACGTACGACGACGTACTGCTCATTCCTGCCCGTTCCGAAGTCCTTCCCCGCGAGGTCGATATCCAGACCCGCTTTTCCCGCGAGATTTCGCTGCAGGTGCCGATCGTTTCGGCGGCCATGGATACCGTGACCGACGCCAATCTGGCCATCGCCATTGCCCGGGAGGGCGGTATCGGCGTGATCCACAAGAATATGCCCATCGAAATGCAGATGGAGCACGTCCGCAAGGTCAAACGCGCCGAGAACGGCATGATCTACGATCCGATCACGATCGACGTGGAAGCGACGGTCGGAGATGCCCTTCGGCTGATGAAGCAGTACCACATCGGCGGCATTCCGGTGGTCGATCCCCGCAAGCACCTGATCGGCATCGTCACCAACCGTGACCTCCGTTTCCAGGACGATCCGGCCAAGCCCATCCGGGAAGTGATGACGTGCGAGAACCTGATTACCGTCGGGCCGAAGACCACGATTCCCGAGGCGACGGAAGTGCTGCGCAAGAACCGGATCGAGAAGCTTCCGGTAGTGGACACCGACGGCACTCTCGTCGGCCTGATCACCTATCGCGACATCACCAAGATCAAGGACAATCCGAAGGCCAGCAAGGACAGCCTCGGCCGCCTTCGCGTAGCGGCGGCCGTGGGCATCAACTCCCACAGCCTCGAAGACGTGGAAAGGCTGGTGAGCGTCCATACCGACGCCGTGGTGCTGGACACGGCGCACGGTCACTCGCTGGGCGTGCTCAATACCATCAAGAAAGTCCGCGCTGCGTTCCCCGACCTGCAGATCGTAGCGGGCAACATCGCTACCGCCGAGGCGGCTATCGCACTGAAAGAGTGTGGCGTAGATGCAGTGAAAGTGGGCATCGGCCCCGGTTCCATCTGCACCACCCGCATCATCGCGGGTATCGGTGTGCCGCAGCTGACAGCTGTGATGGAGACTACCCGCGCCCTGGAAGGCACCGGCATCCCGGTGATCGCCGACGGCGGCATCCGCTACTCGGGCGACATCGTCAAGGCCTTGGCGGCCGGCGCGAGCACCATCATGGCCGGCTCGCTCTTCGCCGGCGTGGAGGAAGCCCCGGGCGAGGCCATCATCCTCAATGGCCGCAAGTTCAAGTCGTATCGCGGCATGGGCTCGCTCGAAGCCATGCAGAAAGGCTCGAAGGACCGCTACTTCCAGGATATGGAAGAAGACATCAAGAAGCTCGTGCCGGAAGGCATCGTGGCCCAGGTCCCGTACAAGGGCACGCTCGCCGAGGTCATCTACCAGCTGATCGGCGGCCTGCGCGCCGGTATGGGCTACTGCGGCGCGAAGAACCTCGAAGCGCTGCGCCAGGCCAAGTTCGTGAAGATCACGGCCGCTGGCATGGTGGAAAGCCATCCGCACGACGTGACGATTACCCGTGAGGCCCCGAACTATTCCACGCGCTAGCGTTTGGCGCGGGACTTGCTGCTGACGCATCTGTCCGCGGCCCTGGCTGCGGCTTTTTCCCGATAACACTGTAAGAAATGAAGAAGATACTAACGCTCACCCTGCTGTTGTCCGTGCTGCTTCCGGCCCGTGCCCAGAAGTACGAAGGCGTGGTCGAGAAGACCGTGGCGCTGATCGGCAACGACATCGTCATGCTTTCGGACATCGAGGCCGAAGCCCAGATGCAGCGGGCACGCGGCCTGACGGTCGACAAGAGCGCCCGTTGCGAGATCCTCGAAGGATTCCTGGTCTCGAAGCTGTTCCTCACCCAGGCCAGGCTCGATTCCCTGGTCGTGAGCGAGGCGCAGGTGTCCAATATGCTCGACCAGCGTATGAACGAGGTGCTGACCACCCTGGGCGGCGAGCAGAAAGCGGAAGAGTATTTCGGCAAGCCGCTCTACAAGCTGCGCCAGGAGTGGCACGACGCCCTCTCCGACCAGTCTCTGATCCAGGAGATGCAGCGCAACGTGGCCTCGAACACTCCGAAACTCACCCCGCGCGACATCAAGAAATATGTCGAAGAGACCCCGGCCGAAGACCTTCCGATGGTCAGCACGAAATACCGCATCCGCCAGATCGGCATCTATCCCGACCGCGAAGCGGCCGAACTGGCTGTGAAAGAGCAGCTTGTGGGCTTGCGTGAACGCGTCGTCAACGGCGAGAAGTTCTCTACGCTGGCGCGCCTCTATTCGCAGGACCCGGGCAGTATGAACAAGGGCGGCGAACTGGGCATGGCTTCCCGCTCGATCTTCTGGCCCGCGTTCTCCGACGCGGCCATGTCGCTCAAGGTGGGACAGGTGTCGCAGGTGGTCGAGACGCCCGACGGCTTCCACATCATCCAGCTCATCGAGCGCGACGGCGACATGTTCAACGCCCGTCACATCCTGATCAAGCCGCAGTACACCTCGGCCGACCGCGACCGCGCCTTCCAGAAACTCGACTCCATCCGCAACCTGGTGGTGCTCGACAGCATGTCGTTCTTCGACGCAGCCCGCTCCTTCTCCGAGGAGCGCCATAGCGCCACGAGCGGCGGCCTGATGGCCGACGAGTACACGGGCTCCTCGTATTTCGAGAAAGACCAGCTCAAGCCCAATGATTACAACGTGCTCCGTACGATGCAGGAAGGGGATATCTCCGAGCCCTTCGAATCGCTCGACAACGAGGGCCGCAACGGCAACACCATCTACAAGATCCTCTACCTGGAGAAAGTGATCCCGGCCCACGTGGCCAATTTCCAGGACGACTACAACTCGCTCATCGACGAGGTCAACGCCAAGAATGCCCAGAAAGCCATCGACGATTTCATCGCCGAGAAGCAGAAGAGCACCTATATCGTGATCGATCCGATGTTCCAGGGTTGTGATTTCCAGCGGAAAGGCTGGGTCAAGTAAACGTATGCGAGGAATCGGCCGCATAGCGACGCTCCTGCTGCTGCTTCTAGCGGGCGGCTTCCCGCTCCTGGCCCAGCAGAAGAAAGCGCCCAAAGACAGCCTCTTCCGGCTCATCCAGGCTGACCGTGCCGAACAGTACGAAAGGTTCGGCATGCAGTACCGCCTGGTCAAGGGGCATGCGCGCTTCCTCCACAACGACACTTATCTGCTCTGTGACTCGGCTTCCTGGAACGTAGATGCCAAGTTCATCGAGGCCTTCGGAAACGTGCAGCTGATCCAGAACAAGACCATGCTCAAAAGCGAGGAGATGCAGTACTGGATCGACGAGAGCCGGGCCCAGTTCCGCGGCCAGATCGTCGAGCTGATCGACAAGGACGGCAACACGCTCCGTACCGACCGCCTGACCTACAACACGCAGGACAGTGTGGCCGTGTTCGAGTACGGCGGCGCGCTCAAAGACAAGGACGGCGGCATCATCGAAGGCCGCAAGGGTACCTACGACGGCAAGGAGGGGCTCTTCTCGTTCGAAGAGCGCACGGAACTCTTCCTCGATTCGATCGAGGTCAAGACGCAGTCGATGCGCTATCTTTCGGAGGAGGGGAAGGCCTATTTCGGACGGAATACCTACGTGTGGCGCGGCAACGGATTCCTGCGCGCCGATGCGGGCTGGTATGACCGCGCGAACCAGATGATCCACTTCTCCGACCACGTGTTCATGTTCGACCCTTCGTACGATGCCTGGAGCGATATGCTCTACTACAACCAGGCTACCGGCGCGGTGGACCTCTACCAGAACGCCCAGGTGCTTGACACGGTCAACAAGAGCGTCTATCTGGGCGACCACCTGCAGTATCTGCCGGCGACCGATTCGCTCTCGCAGCGCGGGTTGCTGACCGGCGACCCTGCCATCGTGTATTACGGGGAGAACGAGAATCACGTCGTGGATACGCTCTATGCGCGGGCCGACACGTTCTATGTCTATGCCGTGCCGCGTTGCGACGTGCCCAAGGAAGAAGTCAGTGCCGCGGAAAGGCGGCTGGAAGATATGCTCTATGACGCGCTTTCGGCCAAGCGTACGGAGGAGGCGGAGGCCCGCGAGAAGGAACGCATCGAAAAGATGCGGCAAGTGGGCAAGCTGCCGCCCGAATGGGTGGAGCGGGCGAAGCAGGCCGAAGCCGATTCACTTGCCGCCTTGGCCCGTCTCGACTCGCTGGTGACAGCCGGTGCCGTCGATTCCCTCGTCGCCGCCGAGAAGTCGCTCCGCGCCTCCCGCACCGCCGTCGATTCCCTAATTAACGCGGTCCTCCATCCCGTCATCGAAGAACCAGACGATAAAGACGACACCCCGGACGCGCCTCAAGCCGTGCGTGATTCGTCGTCCGTCGTCCGCGACTCGACCGCTGTCATTCCCGGCTTGACCGGGAATCCCGCCGATTCTACGGGTGTCTCAACCAGGAATCCCGCCGATTCTACGGGCGTCTCGACCAGGAATCCCGCCGACAGCACCGCCGTCATTCCCGGCGACTCCACCGCCGTCAATCGTCCTCCGCGCGACACTACTCCCATCCGTTACGTGCTGGCCTGGAACAACGTGAAGATGTACCGCAGCGACATGCAGGCCGCGTGCGATTCGATGGTCTTCTCGGAGCTCGATTCGATAGCCCGGCTCTATGGCGAGCCCGTGCTTTGGAACGAGGTGCGCAACCAGCTCACCGCCGATGAGATGCAGCTCCTGATGAAAGACGGCACTTTCTCCCGAGGCAGCATGCTGACCAATGCCTGGATCATCTCGAAGCAGGACAGCGTCCATTTCAACCAGATCAAGAGCACGGAGATGCTGGGCTATTTCTACGACAGCAAGCTCTATCGTTTCGATGCCCTGGGCGGCGTTTCGGCCATCTTCTACATGGCCGACGAAGATGTCATCACGACGGTCAACCTCAAGGAGTCGCGCTCCCTGACAGCCGCGCTCAAGGACGGTCAGGCGCAGCGTCTGCTTTATATGGAATCAATCAAGAGCGACGCCTACCCGGTCGGTGACGTGGAACCGGAGAAGCAGCGGCTCAAGGGCTTCGTATGGCGTGGCGACGAGCGCCCCGTCTCGCGCGAAACCATCACCGCGCGGGAAGTCCGCACTTCCGAGCGGAAACAGTACGAACGGATGCAGCGCCCGCTCTTCCGCGAGACCAACAAGTACTTCGACAATTACATGAACGACCTGATCGAGCGTCGCAACGAGGAGAGACGGGCTGAGGCGGCCCGCAGGCAGGCGGAAAAAGATTCGCTCGACCGGCTCGCCTATCTGGCCCAGGTCGAGCAACAGGCCATCGCCGACTCCCTGGCCGCCGTCGCCCGTCGCGACAGCCTGATCGCCGCCGGCTTCCCCCTCGACAGCGCCGGCAATCCCATCTACGCCCTCGACAGTCTCGGCAACCTTATCCCGGCCGTCATTCCCGGCACGCCCGGCGACACCACCACCGTCAACCCCGGCTTGACCGGGAGTCTCAACGGAGCGACCGGCAATCTCCCTGACTCCACAGCCATCGCCCCGAAGGAGAACGTCATCCTGCCGCAGCCCGACCCGACGCGGCCGACGCGCTCGCGGCGCGACAGCACCGCCGTCGTGCCCGGCCAGGCCGGCGAAGTGACGCCGGCTTCGCCCGAGACGGTCGTCAAGACCGAGAACCTGACGCGCGCTGAAAAACGCGCCCTCCGCCGGGCGGAGCGCAAGGCCAGACGCGAAGCGCGCCGGGCAGCGCGGCTTGCGCGGCGCTTGTCCCGGCGCGACAGTGCGTCGAACGATTAGCGGATAACTATTCTTCTTTCGGTTCCGTTTCCAGACCGATGCCTTTGAGGAAGCCGCCGATGCTGTCGATGGCATCCTTGAAGAAATCGCCCATGGTATTGATGCCGGCCTTGGTCAGGATGCTGGCGTAGCGACCGATGGACTCGTTGATCATTTTCTTCTCGTCGGAGTTGAAGGAGCTCTTGTTGTCCTGATACTCTTTGACGAGTTTTTCGAAGTGTTCGTTGGCCTTGGTCCAGTCGTCTTCCGAGAAGTTGGTGTAGCGTTTCTCAACCTGGTTGACGAAGATCTCAAAACGCTTGGGGAGCGTCTCCTTGCAGGAGGAGAACACGAATGCGAATGCGGCCGTGATGGCGAGCAGTACGAGGAGTTTCTTCATGACATGCAGTAATTTGGGATTCCTTATTGTACAAAAATACGGATTTTTGGAAAAACTACATAAAAATCCTAACTTTGAAAGAATTAACTTGAACTAGAAAATGGCTTCGCTTCTCGATAATCCTTCCTTACTGGCCTTCCTGGTGCTGGGCGGGGTAATCCTCTATATGATCGTGACCCTGCGGATCATCCGCCGCAAACCTGCGCTGCTGTGGATCCCCGCACTCGTAGTCGCCGTTCTGGCGACGCTGCTTTATTGGGACGCTTTCGGTTCGGTCGGCGTCCGGAACTGGTTTACCCGTTTCAGCCTGTCCGTGGTCACGGCGCTCGACCTGTTTCTCTTCCGCGCCTTTTCGTCGCTGGGTCTCGCGCCTTACTACTATGTGCAGGCTGCCACGCCGCCCGAATCGGTCGGCCTCGTGCAGTCGCACCTGGTGCTGCTCTACGGCCTGTTCTACTGCGCTATCTGGACGACATCCATCCTGACGGTCCATCTCTTCGCCCGCCGCTTCGCAAGCAGGCTCTGGCTGCGGTTCCATCGTCCGTCCGGAAAACACAGGCACGTCTTTTTCGGCGAGAATGCCTGCGCCCTGACCCTGGCCGCCGACCTGGCCAAGGAGAAAGAGAACCAGATCCTTTTCATTGTCTTTCCCCAGCAGGATGCGCTTCCGGCCAAGCTATCCTTCCTGCAGATGCTCCGCGGCCTGCGCCCCGGCACCGTCCGGACGCAATACATCCGCCAGCGCGTACCCGGCGCCGTGGTCCTGGCTGCCCGCCAGGCCTTGAAGGACTGTCCGGGCGAACACCTGTTCCGGGAGATGGGCCTCGCGCCGCTCGACAAATGGACTTCGCACGAGAGCACTTCGCTCTACTTCCTCTCGGACGACGAGCCGCAGAACATCGCCACCGTGGCTATGCTGCCGCCTTGCCCCGGCCGGATCTACTGCCGGGCCGACCGCGGTACGCTCAACGACAACCTGGCACTGGTCAGCGAACGCGATGTCAAGCTGGTCGATGAAGCCTTCCTGACCGTCAAGCAGATGAAGATGGATCCGGCCTTCTACCCGGTGAATTTCGTGGACAAGGCGCTCGATGAGGCAGGGGAGCCCGCCGGCTGGGTGCACGGCGGCTTCCACGCCATGGTGCTGGGCCTGGGCGATATCGGCCGCGGCATCCTTTCGTTCCTCTATGAGTTCGGCGCTTTCGTGGGCGAAGACGGGGAAGCGGCGCCGTTCTGCTGCGAAGTGGTGGACCGCGGCGCGGCCCGGCTCTCCGGCACGTTCCGGATGGAGCATCCCGCCATCGCGCCGGAGAAGGTGCGCTTCTCTTCGCTCGACATCGGTTCCGATGAATTCTGGCGCCATTTCTCCGCCAGTCTCGATACGCTCAACTACGTGGCCATCGCGCTGGGCGACGACCAGCAGAACGTGCGGCTGGCCCTCGATATGCTCGAAATGCTCTGCCACAAAGAGCTGCGTCGGTTCCCGGCCATCGTGGTCAAGCTCTCCGAGCCCGGGAAATACCGCAAGGTGCTCGACTTCTACACCCGGAGCCTGGGCGTGGACTGCGTCCGTATCCTCGGCGGCCTCGACGCCTGGACCGAAGCCAACATCATCGACGAGACCTTCGAGCGCCACGCCCGGGCCTTCTACAACGCCTACCGCAAAGCTTCCGCCAAACCCGTCCTCTGGGAGGAGCGCATCCGCAAGATCGAGGCGGCGCCGACCTCGCCCCTGTGGAAGAAACTGGAGATGCGGCGCAAGGTCGGCCAGGACTATTCCGATTACATGCACCGGAAAGTCAAGGCGGCGCTCTGTCCGCCGCGGATTTGGCAGGATCCCGCCGTGGCGGATTCCATCCCCATTGTGTACGAAGGAAGCCATAGCAGCGATCCCGCAGCCACACCTGTTCTGACCTACCTGGCCATCGGCGAACACCTGCGCTGGCAGGCCGCCCACGAAATGGATGGCTATCGCTGCGGACCCTCGAAACGGGAAGACCTGAAGATCCATCCCGCCCTGCAGGACTACCAGTCCCTGGCCGAGGATGTCCGGCACTTCGACTGGATCGTGGTCAAGACCACCCTCCAGCTTCTGCATCAGGAGCAGCAGCATTGACAATGTGCTGGTTTTTTGTTATTTTTGCAAAACACGGAAACTTAACTTAGCCATGAACTACGATGTTTTTATCAGTTATTCGCGGAGAGATTCGAAGATAGCTGAAGAAATCTGTTCGGCGCTGACCGATGCCGGCCTGACCTTCTTCATCGACAAGGAGGGGATCGAGGCCGGTCAGAATTTCCCGGAGGTGCTGGCCGACGCGGTGGATTCGTCCACGGTGTTCCTCTTCCTGGCCAGCCAGAACTCCTTCAAGTCGAAATTCACCCGCGGCGAGGTGACCTACGCCTTCAACCACAAGCACAGCGGCACCATCATCCCCTACATCATCGACGGCAGCGAAACCATGCCGCCCGACCTGGAACTGATGCTGGGCAACTTCAACTGGCGCCGCAAGGAACTGTGCCCCATCCGGACAGCCCTGATCGAAGACATCCGCAAGGCGATCGAGCACCCGGAGGAAGGGACCGTCGGCGGCCGTCACGTCATGTCGCCCCGCAAGAAGAAAGCCCTGATCGGGTCGGCCGTCGCCGTCGTGGTTCTGCTGGTGATTGCAGCCGTGCTGTTCGCCCTTTCCAATAACCGCGACAAGCAGGACAACAACGAAGCGCTGGCCGCTTCGCGGCACTTCGAGCAGCTCATCAGCGAGGCCGACTCGCTGGTCCGCAGCGCCGACTTGCAGAAAGACGCGCCCACGTCGCTCGAGACCACGGGCGAGCAGATCGCTTCCCTGCAGCAGGCCTGCCAGGCGCTCGACAGCGCCATGGCCGTCCGCGACCGCTATGAAGACAGCCCCTTCAAGGGCCTGTTCGGCAAGGAGCTCGACAGCCATTACGCCGCAGCCCGTACCCGGCTAGATTCCATCCATTCCGCCTGGGCGGCCTACGCCCGGGAGTCTTACGAACTCTACAAGATATCGCACCGCGATTCGGAGCGGGAGAACGTGCTCTCCTGCATCCGGTACGCCCTGTCCATCAAACCTGACGCCGAATTAGAAACCATCCAAGAAAACTTGAACTGATGAAAAGACTGATCACGCTGTTGTTGTTCATCTTCGTGGCAACGACGCCTATCTTCGCGCAGAAGTCGTTCGACATGCGCTACAACGAAGCAGTGGAATACTACACGGGCAAGCAATACGACCTGGCCATCAAGACCCTGGACGCCGCCAAGAAGGCGCCCGGCGTGACGGCCGACCAGAAGGCCAAGGCCGACCGCCTCATCCGCCAGTGCCGCTCCGAGCTCACCAAGCTGGGCGACCTGAACCTGTCGAAAGATGCGATGCTGGTGCCGGACACCGGTGCCCGCGACAGCATCTATGTGACGGCGGGCAAGAAATGGGAAGTGAGCGCCGTCCCCGACTGGTGCTCGACCACGGTCGATGAGGATGTGATCTTCATCACTGTCAAGCCCAACGAGGACGAAGCCTCCCGCAAGGGTGTCATCGAAGTCTCGATGGGGAAGGAGCGCACCGCCTACGTGATGGTCACGCAGGAAGGTCGCCGCGACGCTTCCTACACCGTGTCGATCCAGACCATCCCGGAGCGGGCCATCATCTACGTGGACCAGAACACCGGCATGCTGGCCGACCAGTTCCAGATGAAGGAAGGCAAGCACTACATCCGGATTGAGAAGAACGGTTTCGAGCGCCTCGACACCACGATCTTCATTCCCCGCAACCCCCGCGACGCCGACCTGTTCCATCGCATCGCCCTCAAGCCGACCTTCGCCCTGCTTTCGGTCGATATCAGCCCTGAGGACGGCATGATCTTCGACGGCGACGCCCGCCTCGACATCAGCGGCCGCCAGATCGAGATGCGCCCCAACTCGCTCAAGAGCTTCAACGTGGACCAGGAAATCAGCTACTACAGCCTCTACGAGGGCAATCTGATTCCGCTCCATCCGGGCCAGTACGTCATCCGCGCCGAATCGGACGGCTTCAAGTTCGCCGTCAAGAACATCAAGATAGAGAAAGGCGAGACCGTCCACCTCGACTTCACGCTCTCGGCCATCAACGGTACGCTCTCCGTGCAGGACGCCGAGAATGCAGCCGGAGCCAGGATCTTCATCGACGAGAAGGAAGTGGGCGAGGTGCCTTTCACCGGCAAACTCCAGACCGGCCATCACAAGCTGCGCGTGGAGAAGCCGGGCTATCAGCCCGAACATCCTGTCTATGAGTTCGATATCGAAGAAGGGAAGGAGCAGCTGGTGAACCTTTCGATGAAGCGCTACACCACGTATCACTTCACCTCCGATCCCGCCTATTGCATGGTCTATATCGACGGCAACCTGGCCGGCACTACGCCGCTGAGCGCACCCCTCACCGAAGGCCTGCACCAGTTCCGCTATGAGAAGCAGGGCTTCCAGCCGATGACCGAAGAGTTCATGCCCGACCTGACCACCGATTCGAAGGACTATCTGATCCAGATGAACAAGACCTTCCCGCTGACCATCACCAGCGACGAGGACAGCCTGAAGATCACCATCACCAAGGGACGCGGCAACAACAAGATGATCTACGTCGACAACGCGAAGACCCCTGCCACGGTCGAACTTCCCGTGAGCAAGTCGATGTACCACGTGCGCCTCTCGCGCGGCAACCTGGCCACGGCCTACGACGGCTACTTCTGGTTCCGCGGCGGCAAGCGGGACCACATCAACCTGCTGTCGTACTCCAAGGAGAACTTCCGGATGTTCGGCATCAATTACAACCTGCTCAAGCCGCAGCCGGCCCTGGGCGGCGATTTCAACAAGTCGTTCCAGCGTATGGGCGATGTGACCCTGGCCGAACTGATGCTCTTCAAGGGCATGACGACCAGCGCGGTCAAGGGTGTCTTCTTCCTAAACATGCAGGACCGCATCACTTATCCTGAGCGGGGATCCAATCCCGAACTCAAGCCGGGCGACGAACTCTACAAGGACATCACCTTCCTGCCGGCGCTCTCGGTGCTCTTCATCAACGAGGAGTTCCGCATCGGCGGCGCGCTGCACAACAACGTGGACTTCGACGTGCTGGCTACCTACACCTGGTATCCGAGCCTGGTGAAGCTGGTTCCGTTCAACCACATCTCCGGCCACGATATCTTCCTGGGCGGTGAGTTCAGCTCGCGTATCCCGATCTTCAACGTCTACGTGCGGGCCGGCCTGCAGGCTTTCTACGGCCAGGCCAACATCGTCCGTCCCGACAAGAAGAGCACCTCCTCAGTGGTCGACCGCTACGTGGTCGAGCCCTATAAGATCCCTTTCAACGAGGCACAGTTCGTCGTCTCGGTGGGCATCAAGCTGGGAACGAAAGACTCCAAGGGACTCAATATCTTAAGGGTCTTCTAACGGATAGCGCTAAAATGAAAAGGGGTGACCGGATGGGCCACCCCTTATTTTTGTGGGAGCGTTCGTTTAATCCTTGTAACCAGGATTCTGCTGGAGTTCAGGATAGGAAACGCGTTCGTCGCTGGAGATCGGCAGCACGGCTTTCGCATCGCCGGGCTTCAGGGTGTGGACATAGGCGGAACCGCTGCGGAATTCGTGCGGGTCATTCATGTCGCAGGTGATCTCGCCGCCGGTACGCATCACGTCGAAGAAGCGGTGGCCTTCCCCGATGAACTCTTTCTGACGTTCGATCTGGATGAGCTCCATCGTGGCCGTCACGTCTTCAGCCGTGGCGTCGGCGCGTTTGCGGACGGCGTTGAGGTAGCGGCTGGCGCTGCCGGTGTCACCCGTAGCGAGGGCGGCCTCAGCGGCGATCAGGTAAGCCTCGGTGATACGCATCACGCGCGGATTGTTGCGGCGGAAGGTGTAGCCCTGGTCCTTGTTGCCGATGAACTTGCGGAGCCAGTATTCACCGCTCTTCTTGGCGCCGGTCTCGGGATCGTCGTACTGGATCATCTGGCCGCGGACGTCGTTCGGGGTGTCCTTGAAGAGGTTGCGCCACTTCAGGGTCGGGATCAGGCTGGCGCCGCTGTTCGGGTCGTCGAACCAGAGGTTGTGGTACATGGTGTAGAAGCCGCCGTCCGAGTCGATATCACCCAGCACGGAAACCAACAGTTCAAGCACCGATTCCATATCTCCTTCATGGCCCCAGTAGGCGGCGTAGCCGTCCCCGCTGACCATCCGGTACGGCGAGTTGTTAATCACTTCGGTGGCCGCCGTCAGCGCTTCCGCGAATCTGCCCATATAGAGATAGACGCGGGCTTCGAGCAGGCGGGCTGCCCAGTAGTTGAAGTGGCCCAGGTTGGGTTCGGACGAGAGCAGTCCCTTGGCGGTGGCCAGGTCGGACAGGACCTGTTCGTAGGTCTGGGCTACGGTGCTGCGGGGCAGCCGGGCCTCTTTCGGGCCGACCGTTTCGGTCAGGATGACTGCGCCCAGGGAAGCGCCGTTGTCGAAGGTGTAGGTCTGGCCGTAGAGGCGGGCCAGGTCGAAGTAGCACAGGGCGCGCACGGCGTAGGCCTGGCCGGTGTAGTCGTTCTTCAGGGCGATCTCTCCGCTGCTGGAAGCGTCGCAGGCGTCAATGTTCTCGATGAAGGTGTTGCAGCGCATGATCACGTTGTAGTAGTTCTCCCAGAATGTGCCGAAATAGCTGCTCTGGGTGGATTCATACTGCCAGGTGTAGATCACGGCGCCGGTTCCGTCGGACATACGGGGGTAAATGTTGTCGGCCCGCAGGTCGCCCATATACGGAATATAGGTACCGTAGAGGGTATAATATTTCAGCGGGGTGTAGAGGCCGTTGCAGGCTACGCCGGCATCGGCCAGCGTCACCATCGCGTTCTTGTCCACCACGGAGCTGGTCGGTACGGTATCGAGGAACCCTTCGCAGGCGGTCAGGCCGAGGAGCAGGACCGCTGCAATCGCAATGTGTCTGATATAGTGTTTCATATCGTTCATAGATTAGCGGGTTGTCTTAGAATGTCAGGTCGAGGCCAAAGGTTACGGTTCGCATTGCCGGCATCGTATAGTAGTAGTAACCATTCGACTTGATTTCCGGATCGATGTTCAAACCGGAGAACGTGAGCAGGTTGGCGGCGGCCACGTAGATACGGGCGTTGCTCATGCTCAGTTTGTTGCTGAAATTCCTGGGCAGATTGTAGGAAAGGGTGAGGTTCTTCAGACGGAGGAAATCACCTCTCTTGAGGAAGCGGCTGGAGTAGTAGTAGCCGCCCTGTCCGTTGTCGCGGATACGGCGGGGGACGTCGGTGTTGGTGTTTTCCGGCGTCCAGGCGTTCAGCTGATCCTTGGCGATGTTGCGGTGGAAGTCGTAGTAACCGTCGCTTTCCATCTGCTCCACACCTTCATCCCAGATGTAGTGGCCGTACTTGTAGGACCAGGCCATGTCGAGGGTGAGGCCCTTCCAGCCCACGTTGACATTGAAGCCGCCGAAGCCCTTCGGGATCGCGGTCATGCCTTCGAGGATCATATTGCTGGAATTGTTGCGGTTGGTGGGATAGAAGTTCCAGGTGTTTTCGGGAACGGGGCTGCCTTCCTGGATCACGGTACCGTCCTTGAGCACCACGGTCTGGTCGGCGATTTCGCCCTGCTCATAGTAGGAACCTTCGGCATACATCGGGTTACCGGCCTTCAGGCGGCTGTTGCCCATGTAGTTGTCTTCAGGGCAGACACCCAGGTATTTACGGGTACGGAACTGGTAGAAGGAGTAACCTTCTTGCCAGACGTACGGCGTGTCGACGATGGATTCACCTTCTTCGGAGAGGGCGAGCACTTCGTTGTGGACGTGCGACCAGTTGGCTCCCACGGAGAGGTTCCAGCCGTTGTTGTTGCGCAGGATGTCGAAGTTCACGGCGATTTCCCAGCCCCGGTTGACCATCGAACCGATGTTCATCAGCGTGGAGGAGAAACCGGTGGTGGAAGGCACCGTAGCGTCAAGCAACAGGTCGGTGGTCAGCTTGTTGAAGTACTCGACCGTGACGTTGGCCATGTCGAAGAGCCGCAGGTCGACACCGACGTTCCAGTTCTTGTTCTTCTCCCAGGAGAGGTCGGAGTTGGCCAGGTTGGCAGGATAGCTGGCGCCGGTGTTGCCGTAATTCGTATAGTTGTACACGGACATGTAGCCGTAGTTGGAGGAAGGCAGCGTACCGGAGGTACCGTAGGAAGCACGGATCTTACCGTCGGTCAGCCAGCCGGAACCCTTGAGGAACGGCTCGTTGGAGAAACGCCAGGAACCGGATACGGACCAGAAGTTACCCCAGCGGGTTTCCGGTGCGAGCTTCGAGGAACCGTCGCGGCGGAAAGTGGCGGTCAGGTAGTAGCGGGCGCCGAAGTCGTAGCTCAGGCTGCCGAGGGCGGAGAGGAGCGAGTTCCGGCTGGTGTAGGTGTAGCCGTCATCGAAGTTCGTCGCCAGGACCGACTGGGTCGCACCCATGTAGGAGAAGTCGATCTTGTTGACGACGGATTCTTCATAATTCTCTTCTTCCGCTTCCCAACCGGCCATTGCGGCCACGTGGTGATCGCCCCAGGTCTTGTCGAAGTTCAGGGTCGAAGAGCTGACCAGGCGGCGGATGTTGAAGTGGTGGTCGGCCATGTAACCGCCGGTGTCACTGTAGGCGTAGAAGTTCGGGTGACCATAGAGCCAGCCGAAACGGTCGTGGATGTAGAGCCAGTCTTCGCTGATGGTCGTCTTGAGTTTCAGGTAATCCGTGAACTTGAGTTCGGCCCAACCCTTGAGCAGCACACGGTTCTGCCAGGCATCGTTGATCTGCTTGTCGTAGGTCGGCACCGGGTTGACGGTCGAGAAGCTCGGGCTCCAGGTATCGAGGTAGAGGTCGCCCGTATCCTTGTAGGCGTAAGGCCAGCGGTCGTTGAGGACCACTTTCCAGATGAAGAACGGGTTGTCCTTGGAGGCCCAGCCGTCCTGCTGACCGTTCTGGTACTGCCAGGAGTACTGGCTGGTGGCACCCACGGTCAGCCAGTTGGTGACCTTGGCCTCGGCATTGATGGTGGTGGAGAAACGTTTCAGGTAGTCGATCACCACCACGCCCTGCTGGTCGGTCCAGCCTACGGAGGCGTAGACTTTGCCGCGCTCGCCGCCGCCCGTAAGGCTCAGCTCGTAGTTCTGGGCGATACCGGTGCGGAAGAGCACGTCTTCCCAATCCTTGTAGATGTATTTGCTTTCATCCCTGGCGGGATAGTTGGCTGCGACTTTGGCGTTCACATAGGCATCGACGCTTCCGTAGCTCTGCCAGGAAGAAGGGTTGTCGTTGGCATAGTTGGTCCAGGCCATGCGGTGCATCCGTTCGGTTTCCTCGTCGGTACAGAGCGGGTAGTTGTCATAGGCGAAGTAGGAGAAACCGGCGCTGGCCTTGAAGTTCGTGGTGATCTTGCCTGCGCGGCCTTTCTTGGTCGTAATCAGGATGACACCGTTCGAGGCGCGGGAACCGTAGAGGGAGGCGGCCGCGGCATCCTTCAGGATGGTGATGGACTCGATGTCGCCCGGGTTGAGGAAGTTCATCGAACCGATGGAGAGGTTACCCCAGGCACGGTCGCCACTGGTGGCGGGGACACCGTCGATGACATAGAGCGGCTGGTTGCCGGCGTTGAAGGAACCGAAACCACGGATGGAAATATCCGTGTCGGCACCAGGCTGGCCGGAGTAGGAGGCCACCTGCACGCCGGGGGCCTTGCCTGCCAGAACCTGTTCGAAGCTTACCACCGGGGCATCTTTGATGGACTCCTGCTTGACGACGGCGGCCGAACCGGAATACGATCCTTTCTTGACCGTACCGTAGGCCACCACCATCGCTTCTTCCAGCGATTCGGTGTCGGGCCGCAGGATGACATGGACCACAGGTTTCCCGTCATAGAGGACTTCCTGTGTCAAGAAGCCGACAGAAGAAAATTCCAGGACGGCTCCGGGAGCGACATTGGTGAGGGTATAGGCACCATTGTCGTCCGTGGCTACGCCGTTCATCGTCCCTTTCACCACGACACTGGCGAAGGGGATGGGACTTCCGTCTTCTGAAGAGGTGACGCGTCCGGTCACCTTGTTCTGAGCCAGCAGGGTGCTGCATGTGAGCACCAGAACGACTGCTGCAAATAATCTCTTCATAAGCGGTATATAATAGGTAGGTTAAGGTTGTCGCAGCCTGTATCGCTAGACAAATTTAACGAAAAAAAACGGAAATAGCGCCATTAGGCGCTGGTTATTCCGCAATTTTTTATTTAATTTTGTAAGACAAAGTTAAAACCGCGGGAGAAAATTTATAATCTTAACCTAATATACTGCTTATGAAGAAAATTTTAATCCTTGCGCTGATGGTGTTGTCATGCAGCACCCTCTTTGCGCAAAGCAGGGTCACCGGCAGGGTGACTTCTTCGCAGGACGGATCGCCCATCCCCTTCGCCAGTGTCGTGGTGAAGGGTACCATGACGGGTGTCGCGTCCAATGAGAACGGTGCGTACGTCCTCGAAAACGTGCCGTCCAATGCAGTCCTGGTATTCTCTTCCATCGGCTTCAACGACCTGGAGGTTTCCGTCGCGGGCCGTTCGGTGATCGACGCGGCCCTCGCGCCGAACGCCGAGTCCCTGGAGGAGACGATTGTCGTCGCCTACGGTACGGCGAAGAAAGGCACCTACACCGGTGCCGCTTCCGTGGTGAAACAGGAAGCCATCAAGGACGTTCCTTCCGTTTCCTTCGAGCAGGCCCTCAACGGCAAGGTTGCGGGTATGCAGATCACCCAGTCCTCCGGCCAGGTCGGTTCGGCATCTGCCATCCGCATCCGCGGTATCGGCTCCATGAACGCTTCCAACGAGCCTCTCTACGTCATCGACGGTGTCCCGACCGTTTCGGGCGACACCGGCCAGATGGGCGATTACATCTACACGTCCAACAACGTGATGGCCACCCTGAACTCGAATGATATCGAGTCCATCACGGTGCTGAAGGACGCCGCGGCTTCCGCCCTGTACGGATCCCGCGCTGCGAACGGCGTCATCCTGATCAACACCAAGCGGGGCCGCGAAGGCAAGCCGACGATCACGTTCCGCGCTTCGGTCGGTCTGACCCCCAGCTGGGCCACGGACAACTTCGAGACCGCATCCGCACAGGACAACGTCGACATGCTGTACCAGATCTTCTGGGACTACCGCATCTCGGGCGGCCGTACGCAGGAATACGCCAGCAGCTACGCCCTGGGGCAGTTGAACAGCAAGTGGAACCAGTTCGGTTACGACCTGACCAAGAACGACACCGAACGCTACGGCCATATCACGATCACGCCCAAGACCGACGGTAAACTGAAACGTACTGATGCCAACGGCAACGTCGCGTTCTTCGACTGGGACGACGCCTACTTCCGCACGGCCGTCTATCAGACCTACGACCTGAATGTCAGCGGCGGTACGCAGACCAGTACCTATTATACTTCCTTTGCTTATACGAAAGAGCAGGGCCGTGTCTATGTGAACGGCTTCGACCGTATCAGCGGCCGCGTCAACCTCACCCAGAAGGTGGGCAAGCTCATCGAACTGTCTACCAACGTGAGTCTGGCCAACACCAACAAGCAGGGTTACAACGATACCCGCAACACGGGCTCCAACTACTTCATGCAGACCCGCAACCTGTTGTGGCCTCTCTACTGGCCGGATGACTACAAGACCGGCGATCCCTGGACCGCCCGCTACGCTTCCCTGGCCCAGAACCAGTTGTACTACAATGACCTGTGGGAAAACAACTCCCGGACCCTCAAGGTCTCCGTCAACGAGACGGCCACCATCAAGTTCACCGACTGGCTGAATTTCCGCACCGTCTTCTCCTACGACGACACCCGCGTCCGCGACCACATCTGGTACAGCGCCGAACACTACAACGGCACCTCGACCAACGGTTCCGTGACCGAGATGATGACCGACTACCAGAAGACGGTCTCGTCCTCGACGCTCAATTTCGACAAGGAGTTCGGCAAGCACCACGTCACGGCCCTGGTCGGCTTCGAGGCTGAAAAGAACAATACCGAGTTCATGCGTTCCACGGGCCGCGACCTTCCGGTGAGCGCCCTCCATACGGTCGCCACCGCCGGTACGCTCGATGCGAACTCCTACTACTGGGGCAACACGATGATGTCCGTCCTCTCCCGTGCTGAATACAACTACGACAACAAGTACTACCTGTCCGGCAGCTTCCGTCGTGACGGCAGCTCCCGCCTGGGTGCCGCGGCCCGCTGGGGTAACTTCTGGTCGGTGGCGGCTTCCTGGCGCATCAGCAACGAGCCGTTCCTGCAGAACCAGGATGTCCTGAGCAATCTCCGCCTCCGTGCCTCCTACGGTGTGAACGGTACGCTGCCCAGCAGCAACTACGGCTGGCGCTCGCTCGCAGGCTACAGCTATAAATATATGGAGAGCCCGGGCGGCGGCCTGATCAACGCGGCCGATGCCAACCTCTCTTGGGAGACAAGCTACACCTCCAACTTCGCCCTCGAATTCGGCTTCTTCGACAACCGCCTCACGGGTAGCGTCGAGTACTTCAACCGCGATTCCAAGGACCTGCTGCAGGATGTGCCCATCTCGACCATCACCGGTTTCAGCTCCACGCTGCAGAACGTGGGCTCCATCAACAACCACGGTGTCGAGTTCGAACTGGCCGGCGACATCATCAAGAATTCGAACTTCCGCTGGAGCGCCGGCGTCAACGGTTCGTTCCTGAAATCGAAGGTCACCGAACTCTACGGCGGCCAGGACATCATCTGGTGGGATCCGACGGGCGGCGACGACCGTGCGAAGTTCATCTACCGCGAGGGTGAATCCACCCTGGCCTTCTACGGCCGCGAGTGGGCCGGCGTCGAGCCGACCACCGGTGCGAACCTCTGGTATTCGAACAACGAGAACAAGGACATCACCTACAACGGCCGCAACGTCGTGTACGACCTGACCGATGCGGACGAAGTGATCATCGGCGATGCCAACCCTTTCCTTTTCGGCGGTCTGAACACCGACGTGGCCTGGAAGGGTCTGAGCCTGGCGCTCAACTTCAACTACAAGATCGGCGGCCAGCTGGCCAACGGCGCCTGGCGCGACGTGGCGGATGACGGTTACTACTGGAACCGTATCCGTGCCCGGGAATATTTCGAGAACATGTGGACCGAGACCAACACCTCCGGTACGGAGCCGAAGCTCCGCGGTACCGACCTGGAAGACGCCATGCAGCGCAGCTCCCGCCACCTGCACGACGCCTCGTTCCTCCGTCTGAAGACCGTCACGCTCTCCTACAACTTCCCGACCGTCCTGACGAAGAAGATCTCCGTCAACAACATCCGCGTGTACTTCACGGGCGGCAACCTGCTGACCTTCGCCAAGTACAAGGAAGCGGACCCTGAAGTCAACCAATACGGTACCAGAGGCTGGGAAACCCCGATCGGAAAGACCTACACCTTTGGCCTCGAATTCTCATTCTAAATCACGGAGGACACAATTATGAAAAAGATAGCAATCATCCTTTCGTTCTTCTGCCTGCTGACCTTCGTCTCGTGTGAAGGTTTCCTGGATGTGTCTCCGAGCAACCAGGCGGACTCCTCGACCTGTATCACCAGCGAGTCGGACGCCCAGGTCATGCTCAACGGCCTGATGCGCAAAATGACCTCTTCGAGCTACTACGGCCAGACCTTCCTGATGGTCGGCGACGCCAAGGGTGGTGACTTCACCATCTACACCGCCGGTTACACGGGCTCCACGATGTACTATTACGCCCACACCCAGCAGTCGAACACCTACTCCGGCCTGTGGTCCCAGATGTACAACTGCCTGCTCCAGGCCAACAACATCATCAAGAACATCGAGGAACTGAAAGCCGCCGGTACGTCTACCAGCGGACTGGACAATATCCTCGGCCAGGCCTATACGGCCCGCGCGCTCATCCACTTCGACCTGGTCCGACTCTACGGCCAGCCGTACAACATGAACAAGTCCGCCCTGGGCGTGGCTGTCGTCACCGAACCGGTCGATGCCGGTGCGCAGCTCCAGCGCAACACGGTGGAGGAGGTCTACACGCAGATCGTGGCCGACCTGACCAAGGGCGCCCCGCTGCTCTCGACCAAGAAGACGCTCGGCTACATCAACTACTATGCGAACCAGGCCATCCTGGGCAAGGTGTACATGTATATGGACAACTTCTCCGGCGCCGCCTCGGCTTTCGCCAATGTCATCGACAGCGGCACCTACAAGCTCTACGAGCCTGAGGAATGGGTGGCTTCGTGGACGAAGCAGAACGGTTCCGAGTCCATCTTCGAACTGGGTATCTTCCCGAGTGAAGGTGACCTGGGCGGCAGCGCCTACGGCGTCCTCTTCCGCCGCAAGAACCACGGCAACTCGTCGGCCTACGGCTGCTTCAGCGCCAGCGAATACTGGCACGCGATCATGGACGATGCCGATGTCCGCTGGGGCGTGATGGACTACGACCACATGTACGGCGAAGAGGAGCGGAGCAACTGGCCCGTGTGCTGCTACAAGTACAGCGGCAGCCCGAGCCTGGCCGGTGACGGCAAGTCCACTTCCACGGCCGTGAACATCAAGGTCATCCGTCTCTCCGAGGTCTATCTGCTCGCAGCGGAGGCCAACTGCCGCGCCGGCAACAACGGCAAGGCAGCCGACCTGCTGAACGCGATCGCACGGCGCAACCCGAACTACACGCCCTGGACCGCCGGTACGGTGAGCGTCGATGCCATCTACAACGAGTACAGGCGCGAGCTCCTGGGCGAGGGCCTGCTCTTCTTCGAGGCGATGCGCCAGAACCGGACCATCTACTTCGAAGACGATGCCTGGGGATTCGGTACCTCTACGACCTATCGTGAGAGCCACATCGACCGCACGTTCTTCCGCTGCATCCTCCCGATCGGCCAGAACGAGATCAACGCCAACCCCACGATCCAGCAGAATCCGGGCTACTAGTATGAAGACCTTCGACACCCCGATGGGGAAACTCCGGGTCGAGGTGCTGGGACACGCCTCCGTACGGTTCGACATAGATGGCAAGGTCATCTATGCCGACCCGTACAGCGAGGTGTGCTCCTTCAAGGGCTTCCCGCCGGCCGACCTGATCCTGATTACCCACAACCACTACGACCACTATGACGAGAAGGCGCTCTGCGAAATCGAGACGCCCGACACGACGTTTGTCGCGAGCCAGAACGTGGGTCCGGTGGACGACCGTTACATCGTGCTGGCCAACGACCAGTTCTGTACGTGGGAAGGGATCCAGGTCATGGCGGTCGAGTCGTACAACGTGAACCGGCGCAACCCTTCCGGCGAACTGTTCCATCCGCGTGGCGTGGGCAACGGCTATGTGCTCGACTTCGACGGTTTCAAGGTCTATCTGGCCGGCGATACCGAGCCCATCCCCGAGATGCAGGAACTGCCGAAGATCGACCTGGCCTTCCTCCCGAAGAATCTTCCCTACACGATGACCGACGAGGAATTCATCAAGGCCGCAAACCTGATCAAGCCCAGGTATCTCTACGCCTATCACTTTTTCGAGATCGACGTCCCGGCGCTTCGGGCAAAATTGGATCCGTCGATTGAGTTGTTGAACTAGCGGCTGGAGGCTAAGTGCTTAAAGGCCATTGATTTGTATGAAATAGCCCCTCTTTGCTGAAGAGGGGCTATTCTTTGTAAACAACTGGTTATCAATTGGTTGACCTTCAGCTTTATTCGATAAAGCCCACAATCTGCCCTTTGACGACCTTGTCGCCCTGCTTGGCGTTGATCGAGACGATGCGGCCGCTCTTGAGGGCCTTGCATTCCTCCACGCCGTAGTAGGCCTGGACCCAGCAGGCGGGCTTGCCTTCCTCGATCTTGGTGCCGATGGCCGGAGCGATGGAATCGCCCGACGGTTCGACGGTCCAGGTGAGGGTACCGGCAGCCGGGGTCTGGATGGGCTGTGCATTCGGGTGCTGTTCGGTGTACTTCTCGATGTCGAAGGCGGGGCGCTCCACGACCGGGCGCTCGACGATGATCGGGGCGCCGGCCTTGGCACGGGCGGCCTCCAGGTCGTTCTTGAAGCGCTTCTCGGCGGCGCCGCTCTTGTAGTCGCGGTACTGCGTCGGGTGCATGGCCAGCTCGAAGAGTTCCTCGTCGTCGGGACCGAATTCCCAGCCGTTCTCCTTCATCTCCTTGCGGTAGTCGTCCATATCGTCCGGATAGAGGGCCTGGACGTCGCCTTCGAAGAATTCGAAGCCCTGCTTGGCGGCGAGTTCCTTGATTTCCGGAGCGACCGGTCCGGGCAGCTTGCCGCTGCGGCCCAGGATCATGCCCCAGATGCTCTTGTCGGTGAGCAGGCTGTAGCGAGGCTTGCCCTGTGCTTCGGCCATGATGTTCATCAGGGCGATGTTCTTCACATACTGGCTGAACGGGGTCACCAACGGCGGATAACCGACCTTCGGCCATACGTATTCAACCTCTTCGAAGAGTTTGACCACCAGGTCGTCGAGCGAAACTTCGGGTTTGCCGTTGTTGCGCAGGTACATGTTCACGGCGGGATGGACGCCCTTGAGGTCGGCCATCATGGAACCCATCATGCCGCCCGGAAGGCCGCAGCCCACGAGCAGGGAGGTGAGGTGATGGTTGGTCGGCTCGATGAAGTAGCCCAGGAAGTCGTCGATGAACTTCTGCGTGAGGGCGCGGGCTTCCATATAGGCCTTCATGTTGATGTCCTTCACCTGGAAACCGGCATCCTTGAGCATGGCGCGGATGGTGATCACGTCGGGATGGATCTTGCCCCAGGAGAGCGGTTCCATGGCTACGTCGAGCACATCGACACCGGCCTTTGCGGCCTCGAGCATCGAAGCGACGGAGAAACCGGGGCCCGTGTGGCCGTGATACTGGACGATGATGTTCGGATGTTTCTTCTTGATTCCTGCGATGATCTGGCCGACCGACCAGGGACGGCCGATACCGGCCATATCCTTGAGGCAGATTTCCTGCGCGCCGGCTTCGATGAGTTTCTCGGCCAGAGAGGTGTAATACTCCACGGTATGGATCGGGGAGTACGTGATGCACAGGGAAGCCTGGGGAATCATGCCGCCTTCGATGGCGTACTTGATCGAAGGGATGATGTTGTTGGCATCGTTCAGGCCGTCGAAGATACGCGTGATATCGACGCCCTGGGCGTGCTTGACCTTGTACATGAGTTTGCGCACATCGACAGGGCAGGGGTACATGCGGAGGGCATTCAGACCACGGTCGAGCATGTGGGTCTGGATACCCGCCTTATGAAGCGGCTCCGTAAAGGCACGGACCGCCTTGTTCGGGTTCTGGCCATAGAGGAGCTGGACCTGTTCGAACGCACCGCCGTTCGTTTCCACGCGGTCGAAGCACCCCATGTCGATGATTACTGGAGCTATTTCTTTGAGCTGGTCAGCCCGGGCCGTATATTTGCCGGATGACTGCCACATGTCTCGATAAACGAGCGAAAATTTGATTTCACGAGCCATATCGTAGGGTTGTAGTTATGATTTGTATGGAAATTCCGTCAAAACATTATGCAAATGTAGCGAAATAATCAAAGAAAAACAATATCTTTGCACGTGCAAACCGGCCTCCGTAGTTTAATGGATAGAATTTCAGATTCCGGTTCTGACGGTTGCGGTTCGATTCCGCACGGGGGTACAAGAAAGGGCACCGAGAATCGGTGCCCTTTCTTGTACCTTAATCGGGGATGTATTGGCTGGGGAGGACGCCGAATTGTTTCCGGAACTGGGCGGCGAAGTGGGAGGGGGAGCTGAAGCCGAGCATGTCGGCGATGGCGGAGATCTTGTACTTGCCTTTTTTGAGGAGTTCGGCTCCGTAGTTGAGTTTGTAGGTGGTGAAGAACTCGTTGGGTGTCTGGCCGGTGAGGGCTTTTACCTTGTAGTAGAATTTGGAGCGGCTTACGCCGAGCTTTTCGGCGACCGAATCGATGTCCAGCTCGCCGTTGCGCAGACTTTCCTTCATGATGGCGTAGAGCTTGTCCATAAAGCTCTTGTCCTGTCCGCTGAGGACTTCTTTCGAGGAGCTGGGGACGGAGAGGGAAGTGCTCAGCATCTTCCGGACCCGGCTGCGGTTGTCGATCATCGACTTGATCAGGGCCAACAGGTATTCCGGCTCGAAGGGCTTGACCACGTAGGCGTCCGCGCCGGCCCCGAGGCTGTCGATCTGGTCGCGCATCGTGGATTTGGCCGTCAGCATCACGAACGGGATGTGGCTCATCGAAAGGTTCTCCTTGACCATCCGGCACAGCTGCAGGCCGTCCACCTCCACCATCATCATGTCGCAGATGATGACGTCGGGCTGCACCTCCTCGATCATCTTGTAGCCGCTCAGGGCGTCGAAACGGAAATGGACGTTGTAGAAGGGGGCGAGGAGGTTCTTCAGGTAATAGAGGATCTCATAGTCGTCGTCGATCAGCACGACGGTCGGCTTGTTGCTGTCCGTGCCGGTTTCGGCCTCCTTTTCGACATATTCGCTCAGGTTCCGGTCAAGCGTGGTCACGACGTCCGTGTTTTCTCCGCGCTCGGAATCGCTGTAGATTTCCTTCTTCAGCGGGATGGAGAAGGAGAAGATGGAACCGGTGACCTTGTCGTCCTGCTTGCGGACGTTGGCCCGGATGCTGCCGTGGTGCAGGTTCACGAGTGCCCGGGTGTAATACAGGCCGATGCCCGTTCCGCCGGCCTTGCCCGTGCCTTTGGTCCGGTAGAACCGTTCGAAGACGGCTTCCAGCGCGTCTTCCGGGATGCCGATGCCTGTGTCGGCGATGCTGACGTTGAGCACCTGGTCCGGGTCGATGTCGTACGATATGTCGACCTGTCCGCCGGGCGGCGTGAATTTGACGGCGTTCGAGCACAGGTTGTAGAGGATCTTTTCCAACTTGTCCCGGTCGAGGTACCCTTTCCGGTCGGTGTCGGGCCCGAGCAGGTTAAGCTGCAGGCCTTTCATCGAAGCGCCGATCTCGAAGTCGGATTTCACCGCCCGGATGATATCTACGACGGGCTCTTCCTTGACGTGGAGCTTCAGGATGCCGTGGTCGAGTTTGTTGAAGTCCAGCATCTGGCTCACGAGCCGCATCATCCGGTCGGTGTTGCGGCGGATGATGCCCAGGGCGCGGCTGTCTTCCGTTTCAAGGGATGAGGCGGCGCCGTGGATCAGCGTCAGCGGCGTACGGAATTCGTGGGAGATGTTCGCGAAGAAATCGATGTTCTCCATGTTCAGCTTCTCGGTCATCTCCCGTTTGATGCGTTCGGCTTCCGCTTCTTCCTTCTTTTTTCGCGAAAGGAACCAGAAGACGGAGGCTGCGGCGAGCAGGGAGAGTGCGACGGCGATGCTGATGATTTCCCCGGGAAGCAGGTTCATCAGGACCCGGACCGTGAAAGGCTGGGTGCCTGTCCCCTTGTTGGGGCCGGTTACCCAGAAGCGGACCGTGTTGAAGGGGCGGCTTACGCCGTAGAGGGGAATCTGGGGATTGTCGAAGGATTCCCGGGGGCCGGTCGGCAGATGGTTGATGTCATAGAAGAAGTAGTGCCGCGAAAAAGGTTTGGCGCGGTCCATGACACCGATATACAGGTTCAGGTCTTCGGTCTTGCGGGGGAGGCGGAGCGTGACCTTGCGGGCAGGGTAGTCGTCGGCCCGGAAAGAGGCGATGATCCTTTTTCCCGAAGTCAGGTAGATGCGCGAGAGCAGATTCGGCGCCTGGGCGGAGTTGACCCGTTCTTCGTTGAACCATTCATAGGAATCCTGGCCGACGAGCGCGACCGAGCCGTCGGGAAGCGGGAACAGCCGGTGCTCCTGCGGGAAGTCGGAATAGTCGGCCCAGACAGGACCGCCGTTTTCTCCGGACCCCTTCCCGAAACGGTACACGGCGCTGTAATCGCCCGTCACGAAGACGTTTCCGGCGCTGTCGGCAGCGATGGCGTTGACCATCGTTTCAGGATAGCTCTCCACCCTTGACAGGGAAGAATCCGTCTTGTCGTACAGATAGAGGCCTTTATCCGAGGAACCGATCCATAAACGGCCTTCCGCATCTTCCGTCGCCACGGTATAATAGACCTGGTCGAGCCCTTCTTTCTCCAGGATTTCGACCCGGTCTTCCGCCGGATGGAGAAGCACGGGCGGATGGTCGGTCAGGCAGATCAGGATCGTGCCGTCCGAGAGGGGTTTGACGATGGTCGCGTAGCAGGCGTAATCGTTGAAGGGGTTGGCGATTTCCCGGACTTTTCCCTCCGCATCGACTTCCATGACCACGGTTCCCGCGCCTACGGCGTAGATGTGTCCGCCCTTGTCGAGGGCGCCGGTGCCGGCATAAGGCAGTTTGATCCGCTTTTCGAAGACGAGGCTGCCGTCCGCTTCCGTCCGGAACAGCTCCAGGGGGCGGGCGGAGCGGAAGCGGCTGCAAAGGAGCACGTGTCCGTCTTCGCTGGCGGAGATACCTGACACGACGATTTCCGTCAGGTCATGGAGATCCTGCACGCTGGTGATCTTTCCGGCATTCCGGTCGTATGCCGCGATTTTACCGCCCGACAGGAGCCAGGTGAAACGGTCGTTCTGTGTTTGGGCCGCGACGGATTCGCTCACCAGGTAGTTGACATACCCTTCCTGGGCGGGGACCCGGTCCGCACTGAAAACAAGGTGCTTGTACCCACCTCCCATATCGGAGGCCCACAGGTTGCCGTTCGGGCCCGTCCGCATGGAACGGGTACCGGCCTGTGCGTATTCCAGAATGGACCGGGTGTTCCCTTCCGCCTGATCAAGACCGGTCGCCGTGTCCTGGAAGACGTCCACCAGGAAAGGACCGTCCGTCGTATTGGCAACCACGATCCCGTCGTTCACGTTCAGGATGGAACGGGCCCGTTTCCCGCTGAGTTCGGGATACAGGTCCCCGGCCCGGGAGTCCTTGAAGGAATGGGTGTTCAAAGCGGTCAGGGTATCGCTGTCGACGAGCCAGATGAATTTGTTGCCGTCGTAAACCACACTTCCGGTAATATGCTGGAAATCAATCTTGAATAGCAGGTTGTAGCCCTGGTCATAACACAGGAGGCTGTTGTCCTGCCGGAGCCAGAGCTTGTCGTTGCTGTCGAAGAAGACCTGCGGTTCGCTGTTGGTGACTTGCTGCAGTTGGATCTTGCGGAGGAAACGCCCGCTTGCCCGGTCCAGTTCCAGCAGATTGCGGCGGGTGATGATGCAGATCCGGTCGTCCTGGCTGCGGGTCATGTCGATGACGTATTTGTTGTTGTCGTCGATCGGGATGTGGTCGAAGCATCCGCGTGTCTGGTCGAAACGGTCCACGCCCAGCTGCGTGGCTACCCATACCGCTCCCTGGGAATCGATGACCAGGTCGTTGACCTTGCTGGCGGCAAGGCTTCCCGGCTGGTCCGGGCTATGTTCATAGCGGATGATGACGGACCCGTCCGTCCGGAAGAGATAACGCCCGGAGGAAGGGACCATCCAGACGTAGCCGTTGCGGTCGAAATGGAATCCCGTGATGACGTTGTTCCCGAAATTGTCCACGATGACCCCCGTGTCCGTGCCGACCGAAAGGCCGGCATCCGAGCAGCCCGTAAGCAGCAAGGCAAAGAGCAGGGTCCGAAAGAGATACTTCATGATACAAAGTTAACAAAATGGCGCATTCTTTCTCACCCCTTGGACTGGGATGCTTTTTTTTGGACGCTGGTTGCCTACGATGGACCAGCGTGTTCAAACGTGGACGGGCTTGTCATCGATTCGAAAGCGGAAAACCTAATTTTGTACAAACGAAAAACCAAACACAATCCATCACTTAAAAACAATACCATGAAAAGCGTTTTTTTAAGACACAGCGTTCTACTGGCAGTCTGCCTGCTGATGCTCTCCTCGGTGAGCGCATTCGCACAGACCGTCAAGGTTTCCGGAACCGTCGTCGACGAAACGGGGCTTTCCGTCATCGGAGCCGGTGTTATCCAGAAGGGTACCACCAATGGCGTAGCGACGGACCTCGACGGTAAGTTCACGATCAACGTTCCTGCCGGGGCAATCCTCGAATTCTCCGCCCTGAATTATGTCACGCAGGAACTTCCGGCCGTCGATGGCATGAAGGTCGTTCTGGCCGAGTCCATCGAGTCGCTGAACGAACTGGTCGTCGTGGGTTACGGCGTCCAGCGCAAGAGCGACCTGACGGGTGCCATCTCCACCGTGAAGGAGAGTGACATCGTCTCCCGCTCCGTCGCATCGGCTGAAATGGTCCTCCAGGGCAAGACGGCCGGCGTCCAGCTCTTCACCAACTCCGCCCGTCCGGGTGCCGCTCCTGCCGTCCGCATCCGCGGTATCAGCTCCAACGGTACCTCCGACCCGCTCTACGTAGTCGACGGTCGTATCACCAACAGCATCAACAACATCGATCCTAACGACATCCAGTCGATGGAGGTCCTCAAGGATGCCGCCTCGGCCGCCATCTACGGTGCACGTGCCGGTAACGGTGTCATCCTGATCACCACCAAGAACGGTAAGGGCGACGGCAAGATCAGCTATGAAGGCCAGGTCGTCATGCAGAGCCTCGGCCGTATCCCTTCCGTGATGAACGCCAAGGAATACATGCAATATTATAAGGAGTTCGGCAAGTTCGACGATGCCTTCTATTCCGCCAACTGGGACGGCCATACCGATACCGACTGGGTGGATGCGGTCTTTACCCACTCGCTCCAGCAGCGTCACAAGGTCGGCTTCGAAGGTGGCAACGACAAAGGTTCGATCTACACCTCGCTCACTTTCCTGGACAACAACGGTATGTTCGTCGGCGACTCGGATACGCACAAGCGTATCACCGGCATGATCAACGCTACCTATAAGATCAAGCCCTGGCTCGACATCCAGCTGAACAACCAGATCCACCAGTCTTCGATCCGGAGGATCCCCGAAGGCGGATCCGAGACCAACCGTGAATCCAACAACGCGGTGCTTGCCGCCCTCCAGCTCGACCCGCTCACCGCTGTCCGCTATTCCGAGAACAACCTTCCGGCCAACATGCGGGCTATCCTCGCCGACCCGACCAAGCACAAGATGCTGGGCGACGACCAGGGTATCTACGGTATCTCGGCCTTCAACCTCAATGAGAACGTCAACCCGCTCATCCACCGCGACGCACAGTACTCTTCCACGCAGACCTTCGGCATCAACGGTACCGCCGCGCTCAACTTCAAGCCCATCAAAGGCCTGGTCATCACCTCGCGTCTGGCTTATAAATATGGTGCGCAGTCCACGTATGGCTATTCGATCGACTTCTATGCGACCGACTACGTAAAACAGAACTATGTCGGCCTCGAAGCACGTAACAACGTCTCGCGCTACTATCAGTGGGAGAACTTCGCCAACTACTCGTTCAGTGTCGCCGGCCACGACTTCAACCTGATGGCCGGTACCTCGTACAGCGAGAACATGAACAACTACGTACAGGGCACCACCATGGGCTCCGACACCGACCTCGGTGTTCTGAGCAACAACCCGCTCTACTATTTCTTCGCGTACGCGACGCCTACGGTCGCCCGCACGCTCGCGGGTGGTGAGACCATCTATACGCGCAACAACTCCTACTACGGACGTGCCAGCTGGAACTTCAAGAACCGCTATATCGCCCAGGTCTCCCTCCGAGCCGACGCCGCCGACTCCTCCGTCCTTCCGATCGCCAACCGCTGGGGTTACTTCCCGGCCGTTTCCGCTGGTTGGACCCTTTCTGAAGAACCGTTCATGAGTGGTGCCAAGCGTGTGATCCCTTACCTGAAATTACGCGCCAGCTGGGGCCGCAACGGTTCGACTGCGAACCTGAGCAACTACCGCTACGCCAGCGTAATCACGTCTGTCGGCAACTACCCTGAAGGTTTGACGGGTGGTTATACCGCAGCCAGCTCTCCTTCCTCGACGGGTAACAACGCCCTCCGCTGGGAGACCTCCGAGCAGATCGACGTCGGTTTCGACGCCCGCTTCCTCAACGACCGTCTGACCTTCTCCGGCGACTGGTACCAGAAGACCACCAAAGACCTGATCGTTTCTGGCTTCACCTCTTCCACCATCGTCGGTGTCTCCGAGTCTCCGATGAACGCCGGTAACGTCACCAACAGCGGTCTGGAACTCGAGGCCGGCTGGACCGATTCGGTCGGCGACTTCCACTACAGCATCCGCGGCAACATGGCAACCCTGCACAACCGGGTCACCTATCTGCACCCGGCTCTCCAGAACGGTATCCAGGGCGTCACCTACCGTTTCGCCGCAATCACCCGTTTCGAGAAAGATTTCCCAGCCTGGCATTTCTACGGCTATAAATTCAAAGGCATCGATTCCTCCAATGGTGAACCGGTCTTCGAAGATACGAACGGAGACGGCGTGGTGACGGTCGCCGACAAGACCGATATCGGTTCCGGTATTCCCAAGATCAACTACGGTCTCACGCTGACGGCTGACTTCAAGGGCTTCGACATCGTGGTCTTCGGTTCGGGCGCTGCCGGACATCAGATCTTCTGCGCGCTCGACCGCGTGGACTACGCAGTCAACAAGCTCAACTTCGTCGTCGACGACCGCTGGACCCCGACCAACACCAATGGTACGCGGCCGCGCGCCAATGCGGGCGGTTATACCGACTGGATGCAGTCCAGCGCCAATGTGTACAAAGGTGACTACTTCAAGTTCAAGCAGATCCAAATCGGCTACACGCTGCCCAAGCGTATCTCCGAATTCGTCAAGATCAGCAAGTTCCGTCTTTACGCTTCCTTCGACGATTTCTTCATCATCACCAAGTATCCGGGCTTCGATCCTGAAGTCGCCGGTATCGGACAGGCTCTCGGCGTCGACATGGGCGCTTTCCCGAACTCCAAGAAGATGGTATTCGGTTTAAACATCACGTTCTAATTTAGGAGGATACAATCATGAAAAGATTTATCGGATTCATCGTATTGCTTGCCGCTCTGACTCTTTCGGCAGCATCCTGCTCGGACCTGCTGACCATCGACCAGCATGGCGTCGTCAGCGTCGACACCTATTATTCGACTGATGCCGAAATCGAGACGGCGTCCTCGAACCTCTATATCAAGATGCGCTCGCTGGAAGGAAGTGCCATCACGCTCAAACCGCTGCTTGACGGAGACTTCTGGGCGGGCGGTGGCCAGCACGGCGACAACAGCGGTCTGGACAAGATCGCAGAATATACCTTTGACTCGGAAGACGGCTCTATCGGCGGTTATTTCCGGGGCCTCTACAACCTGATCTTCGCCGCCAACACTATCCTCGACAAGGTCGATCCGGGCCTCTCGCAAGTAGCCAAACGGACCGTTGCCGAGGCGCAGGTCTTCCGTGCCTGGGCTTACTTCGAACTGATCTCCATGTGGGGCACGCCGCCGCTGGTGGACCACTGCCTGCAGCCGGATGAATACAAACAGCCCAACGGCGATCCCGCAGAACTCTGGAACCTGGTCAATACCGACCTGCAGAACGCCATCGCCTCGGGTGCACTCCCTGAAAAGAGCGGCGTCGGTGACAAGAGCGTCTGGCGCGTGACCAAGCAGTATGCACAGGCCATCTACGGCAAGGCCCTCCTCTGGCAGGGCAAGAACGCAGAGTCCGCCCAGGTCCTCGACCAGGTCATCTCCAGCGGCAAGTATCAGCTTTTCGACGGCGAATACGGCGACCGCAACACGATGGCCAACAAGTTCAATTGCGAGAACCTCTTCGAGAGCGTCTTCCCGAACGACCCGGCCAACCCCGTCACTTCCTTCACCGGCTACATGATGGGCTGGCGTACCGACCGTATGAACCCTGACGGCATCTCCGCCTGGGGTATCGAGATGGGCTTCGGCTTCGTCGCTCCGACGCGTGCCTTCTACGACGCTTTCGTCGCCCACGACGGTGACAGCTACCGTCGCAAGCAGACTATCAAGAACTATGAGGAGATGGTCGAAATGGGACTGGGTCTGATTCCCGACGCCATCCAGATGGGTGAGGGTGTCTATATGTGGAAAGACCGCTATACCCGCGACAAGACGCCGGCCATGTGGTGCACCGCCAAGAATTACACCTGGATGCGCCTTGCCGAAGTGTATCTCGTTGCAGCAGAGGCACATCTGGCTGCCGGAAACACCGCCAAGGCTACGGAATACGTGAACCAGATCCGCCGCAAGGCCCAGATTCCCGACCTGACTTCCGTCTCGCTCAACGACATCAAGGCCGAGAAACGCTTCGAGCTCTGCCGCGAAGGCCAGCTCTATCAGGACCTGCAGCGCTGGGGCGATACCTATGAGAAACTCAAGGGCGTCGGCATGAAGGAGCCTATCTTCCACGAAAACGGCTCGATCACCTATTTCGACTGCGGCAATCCGGCCGACAAGTGCGGCTACAAGAAGGGCAAGCACGAACTGCTTCCGTTCCCGGCCAACGAGGTACGCCTCAACGATCAGATTGTCCAGAACCCTGGTTATTAGTATCTTTGTACCATGAAACGAATCCTTACTGTCTTTGCCTTTCTTTCCTGTGCGTTGATTGCCTTCGCGCAGCAGAACCTCATGGGAACCGCCGTCGAGCTCAAGTCTCCGGACATCCACGACGACAATTCCGTGACCTTCCGCGTGTATGCGCCCAAGGCGGTGACCGTCCGCCTGACGGGCGACTTCCTGCCGCACCATATCGCCGACAATAACGGCTACGTCACCGAAGTCCCCATCTGGGTCGATATGAAGGAAGGGAAGGACGGCATCTGGGAATATACCACCGAGGGTCCCCTCGCTCCCGAACTCTATTCCTATATCTTCCGCGTGGACGGCCTGCCGTACGCAGACCCTTCCAACCAGTTCCGGAAACGCGATATGACCGTGTGGACCAACTGGTTCCTCATTTCCGAAAAGGAAGGGGACACGGGCTATCTCTATAGCAACAACAAGGTGCCCCACGGCAACGTAAGCTACGTCTGGTACGACAGCCCGACGCTGGGCATGTCGCGCAGGATGGCCGTCTATACGCCGGCAGGCTATGAGAAAGGGAAAGAGAAATACCCGGTTCTGTACCTGTGCCACGGTGCCGGCGGCGATGAGACCTCCTGGCTCGAATTCGGCCGCGCCGCCCAGATCATGGACAACCTGATCGCCCTGGGCAAGGCCAAGCCGATGATCGTGGTCATGCCCAACGGCAACCCGATGTGCGCCGCTGCGCCCGGCGAATGGGAGGCAGGCCTCTACCAGGCCTCCATGTCCGGCGCTCCCGAGCGGGGCATGCGCGGCAAGGCAAGCATTCCGGAATCCTTCCCCGATATCATGAATTACATCGAGAAGAACTACCGGGTGCTCAAGGGCGCTGCCAACACGGCGATGTGCGGCCTTTCGATGGGCGGCGGACACACGTTCCAGACTTCCAACCTGTATCCCGACAAGATCGGCTACATCGGCCTGTTCTCCGGCGCCATGGGCGTGCGGAACAATCCGGATACGGAGAAGAAGATCGAAGTACTGTTCTCCAAGAAACCGAAACTCTACTTCGTCGCCTGCGGTACGGCCGACCCGATCGTGCGCGGTTCCTACGAGTACGTGGATTACCTCAAATCCCACAATTATCCCTGCCAGGTCCTCTGGACCGACGGTGCCCACACCTGGAAAAACTGGCGTAATTACCTGGTTGTTTTCGGCAGCCAGCTTTTCAAATAAAGTATGAAGAAATTCCTGATCCTATCGTTTGGCATCTTGCTGGCGGGGTGTGCATCCCACACCCTGCCGCAAGACAGACTGACCGCCCACGACGAGGAAATCAATGCGATCATCGCGCAGATGTCGCTTGAAGAGAAGGTCGAAATGCTCCACAGCAAGACCAATATGTCGTCGGAAGGCGTGCCGCGTCTGGGTATCCAGGACATCAAGTACTGCGACGGTCCGTTCGGCATCCGTGAGGAAGGCGTTCCCAATGGATTCGCCTCGGCCGGCTGGACCACCGACTCGGCCACGTATTTCCCGACCGGATCGGCCCTCGCAGCCACCTGGTCGGAGGATCTTGCCTACCAATATGGCGTGGGGATGGGCACGGAAGCCCGTCGCCGCGGCAAGGACATCATCCTCGGTCCTGCCGTCAACATCCAACGCCTCCCTGTCGGCGGACGTACCTATGAATACTTCAGCGAAGACCCCGTGCTGGCCGCCGCGCTCGGCGTCAGCTATGTGAAGGGTGTCCAGGATGCCGGAACGGCCGCCTGCGTGAAGCACTTCGCCCTCAACAACCAGGAGATGAACCGCGGCAGCGTGAACGTGGTCGTCGACGAGCGTACGATGCGCGAGATCTATCTCAAGCCTTTCGAGGCCATCGTACGGGAAGGCGGCGCCATGGCCGTCATGCCGGCCTACAACAAGGTCGCCGGTTTTTACTGCTCGGAGAACGAGCATCTGCTCAACGAGATCCTTCGCGGGGAGTGGGGCTTCAAAGGTCTCACGGTCTCCGACTGGGGTGGAACCCATTCGACGATGGGTGCCGCGCTCCACGGACTCGACGTGCAGATGACGGGCGACACGTATCTCGGTCCCGCCCTGATCGACTCGGTCAAGGCCGGAAAGGTGCCTGAATCGGTTGTGGACGACAAAGTGCGGGAGATTCTCCGCGTGCGTTACACCGTTGAGGCCATCCCTGCCGACAAATGCAATCTCGAGACGGCTTCCACGCCCGAAAGCCGGGCGACTGCCTATGAAGTGGCCAAGCGCTCCGTCGTCCTGCTCAAGAACAACGGCGGTATGCTGCCGATCCGCAAGGATGTCAAGAAGATCGCTGTCATCGGACGCAACGCGGAAGCCCGTACCCAGTCGGGCGGCATGGGTGCCGGTGTGAAATCGCCCTACGAAGTCACGCCGCTCCAGGGCCTGATCAACAAGGCTCCCGCCGGTGTGGAAATCAAGTATGCACCTGCCTATAAGGACTATATGGGTATGTTCGCTTTCTGGAGAGGTCCGGAGTTCCTCAAGGAACATCCTGAAATCGCTGCGGAAATCGACGCTCCGGCCGATCCCCAGATGCTTGCCGAAGCGGTCGCACTGGCTGCGGACGCCGACCTGGTCCTGTATTTCTTCGGCACGAACAAATCGATCGAGACCGAAGGTTCCGACCGCGAGAACATCGACCTGCCGCTCGGCCAGGAGGCCATTGCGGAGGCCCTTGCCGCAGCCAACCCGAACATCATCGGCGTGATGATTTCCGGCGGCCCCTGCGACCTGTCGGCTGTGGACAAGGTCCTGCCCGTCATCGTCCAGGGCTGGTGGAACGGTCTGGAAGGCGGCAACGCCCTGGCTGATATCCTCTTCGGCAATATCGCACCTTCCGGCAAACTGCCTTTCACCTTCCCGGTGAAACTCTCGGACTCCCCGGCTTATGCATTGGACAACTATCCCCAGAAGGCCGATGTGGACGGTGACCTGTTCGGAAACCTCTACCGGCAGGATGTCCAGGGACAGCGGAGAAGGGGTCCGGTCCGTTATCCGGCCACGGCCTACTACTCCGAAGGTCCGCTTGTGGGCTACCGCTGGTATGATACCAAAGGCATTCCCGTGATGTACGCCTTCGGCCACGGCCTCTCCTATGTCGATTTCAACTATTCGGACATCAAGACCAACAAGTCGCGTTACGGCGGGAACGATGTGATCAAAGTCCGCTTCAAGCTGGCCAACACCGGTTCCATGCCGGCCGAAGAGGTGGCACAACTCTATGTGCGCCATCTCGACGGCAGCGTGAGCTGGCCGGAGAAGGAGCTTAAGGCATTCCGCCGCGTCACCCTCGACGCCGGTCAGACGAAGGTCGTGACGCTCGAGATTCCCGTCAGCGAACTCCGCTATTGGAATGAACAGACCAATGGCTGGGCGCTGGAAAGCGGCCGTATCGAACTCCTCCTGGGAAGCGCCTCCGACGACATCCGCCAGACTGTTACCGTAAAGATCTGATCCTAAACCATGAAAAAGATTCTCAGCGCATTAATGCTTGCCCTGTGCATCGCCGCCGTCTGTCCGGCCGGCGCGCAGGAGATGAATTCCCTGATGTTCCGCGCGCGGGTCAAGTCGCCCGAGTTGTCGGCTGACAGCGTCACCTTCCGTTTCGTGGCGCCCAAAGCCCGTGTGGTGAGCGTCAGCGCATCGTGGCTGGGTTACAATCCTTCCGCCCTTCCCCTGACCCAGGGGAAGGACGGGATCTGGTCTGCGACCGTAGCCCTGCCCGATCCGGAACTCTGCACCTATACCTTCGTGGTCGACGGCGTGTCGGTCCTCGACCCGTCGAATGTCTTTGTACAGCGCGACGGATCGCGTTACATGAACGCCTTCCTGGTTCCCGGCGGCTATGCCGACGTCTATGCAGAAAGCCCGAAACCCGGCAATGTCGAATACGTGTGGTACTATTCCGCGGAGAACGACATGACCCGCCGGATGTATGTCTATACGCCGGCCGGCTATGACAAGAACGACAAGAGGACCAAGTATCCCGTGCTGTACCTGCTTCACGGCGGTGGCGGCGACGAGGATGCCTGGGCGACGCTCGGCCGCACCTGCCAGATCCTCGACAACCTGATCGCACAGGGGAAGGCCAAGCCGATGCTGGTGGTCATGCCCAACGGCAACCCGAACCAGTACGCCGCCCAGACCCTGGGCATTCCGGTCAAGACCGACGTGAAGAAATACGCCTCGAATTTTGACAACTATACTTCGCTGGTGGCCGACATCGTTCCTTATGTCGAGAAAAACTACAACGTCATCAAGAACCGGAAGGGAAGGGCAGTCGCCGGCCTGTCGATGGGCGGTGGCCAGTCGTTCTTCATCGCCTTCCGCAACCCGGACAAGTTCGCCTCGGTGGGCATCTTCTCCTCCGGCCTGATCGGCTCGGCCGCCATCGGCGGGGCGCCCTTCAACGCCGAAGACCATTTCCCGGGTTTCTACACCAACCCTTCCAAATACAATGTGTTTGACGTGATCTATCTCTCCTGCGGCGAGCAGGACGGCCGCATCGACGGGATGCTCGATTTCAAGGGCAAACTCGAGGCGAATCACTTCAAGGGTGTGGTCTGGGAACAGTATCCCGGCAACCACGAGTGGAAAGTCTGGCGCAGGAACCTCGCTTCCTTCGTCCAGCTGCTGTTCAAATAACCGAAACGATCCGAAGCCATGAAAAGAATCCTGATTCTCGCTTTGTCGCTGCTGATGGCCCAGATAGCGCCCGCCCAGCAGGCCCTGAGCTTCCGCGCACCGGTGGTCTCGCCCGAGATCAACGCCGACAATACCGTGACCTTCCGTTACCGCAACCCGAAAGCTGTCTCCGTCAAGATCTCCGGCGACTTCCTGCCCGACCGCACCGTAGCGGATATGGTGGAAGGCAAGGATGGCGTCTGGACCTACACGACCGAACCGCTGGAAGGTGAACTCTATCTCTACAATTTCATCGTGGACGGCGAGCGTCGCAACGACCCGTCCAACATGTACATGAACCGCGACATCGCGACCTGGACCAGCTTCTTCACGATGAGCACGAAGCAGGGCGATAAGGGCTGGTACTACGAAACGCACGACGTGCCGCACGGCACCCTGTCGAAAGTCTGGTACCGCAGCAATACGCTTGGCGCCGACCGCCGGCTCACGGTCTATACCCCTGCCGGATATGAGAAAGGCAAGGACAAGTACCCTGTCCTTTATCTGCTCCACGGTTCCGGCGGCGACGAGGATGCCTGGGCCGACCTGGGCCGTACCGTCCAGATCCTCGACAACCTGATTGCCGAAGGTAAGGCCAAGCCGATGATCGTGGTGATGCCCAACGGCGTGTATTACAACAACGCTGCACCGGGCTATGCCGTGAACATGTTCCAGCCTACCATGCGCAACTCCCGGTCCGACTCGACCGTAGAGATCGAGCAGAGTTTCCCCGACATCATCTCCTTCATCGAATCGACCTACCGCGTGGCCAAGGGGCCGAAGAACCGTGCCATCGCCGGCCTGTCGATGGGCGGCCGCCAGTCCTGCTCCGTGTCGCGTTCCCATCCGGGTACGTTCGGCTACATCGGCATGTTCTCGGGCGTCGTCCTGGCTGAAACGCCGGAGGCGGAAGCCGCGCTTGCCCGCCAGATGGCCCCCAAGGTCGCTCCGTCCCTCTACTGGATCGGTGTCGGCAGTGCCGACGGCGTGAAGGTCAATTCCCTCAAGCTCAAAGAGTATTGCGAAAAGAAAGGCTATCCGGTCGAGTACTATGAATCGGACGGCGGCCACATCTGGCGCAACTGGAGAGTCTATCTGACCATCTTTGCACAAAAAATCTTCAAATGATGAAAAGAATCCTGATGATCGCAGCGGCCGCGCTCCTGCTGGCCTCCTGCGGCGATAAATATCCCGAGCACAGCGTCGTGGTCAACAGCAAGGACGCGCTCGTGAAAACCACCTATGGCACGCTCTGCGGCTATATCGAAGACGGTATCTACACTTTCAAGGGCATCCAGTACGCCAAGGCGGAGCGTTTCATGCCGCCTCAGGATCCGGACAGCTGGGAAGGCGTCCAGACCGCGCTCTATTACGGCAACCAGTGCCCCCAGGCTCCCCGCGTGACCTGGCAGGACGACTGCGAGGCTTTCCTCTATCAGTGGGATGACGGTGTCCAGTCGGAAGACTGCCTGTGCCTGAACGTTTGGACCAAGGGCATCAACGACGGGAAGAAGCGTCCGGTGATGGTCTGGCTCCACGGCGGCGGATATGCCATGGGCGCGAGCAGCGAACTGCCCTTCTATGACGGTACGAACCTGGCCAAGAAGGATGTCGTCCTGGTGAGCATCAACCACCGGCTCAACTTCCTGGGTTATTTCGACCTCTCCGACTTCGGTGAGAAATACAAATACTCCGGCGTAGCGGGTGTCATGGATATGGTCAAGGCGCTCGAGTGGGTGAACAAGAACATCGAGGCCTTCGGCGGCGATCCCGGCAACGTGACCATCTTCGGTCAGTCGGGCGGCGGCGGAAAGGTCAACATCCTGCTCGGTACCCCTTCGGCCAAGGGTCTCTTCCACCGCGGCATTATCGAGAGCGGTTCGATGACCCGGCTGATGGAAGCCCAGACGAGCCGCGACATGGCTCGCCTGGCCGTCCAGAAACTCGGCCTCAACGAGAAGACCATCGACAAGATCCAGACGATGCCGTATTCGGAACTGCTGAAGGGCTGCTCCGAAGCGGTCCTTTCCTGCTTCCCTGAGAATTTCTTCTACCGGGTTTACGGCTGCGGTATGTGGTGCCAGCCCGTGGTCGATGGCGAGGTGATCCCTTATCAGCTGAGCGATCCGCGCGTGGCCGACATCTCGAAGGGCCTTCCCACCATCATCGGCTGCAACTATGCAGAAGGCGGGATGATGAACGGGGTCTTCGCCAATGCCGACATGCGTTACCAGATGGGCGACACGAAGCAGTACATCTACGTTTTCGCCAAACCCTCGCCCCACATGGACGGAACCTTCGCCACCAACCACTGCACCGAGATGCCGTATGTCTTCAACAACATCTGGCTCGGCCGCTTCATGGTGGGTTGCGACAAGTCGGCCTACAAGCTCGCCGACTTCATGAGCGACGTGTGGGTGTCCTTCGCCAAGGACGGCAATCCCGATGTGAAGAATTTCAAGTGGGAGGCTTACGATCCCGAAACCAAGCCTGTGGTCGTGTTCAACGACAAGACAACGACCGTGCACGCTGGGGATGCGTTCTTCGATGAGATGAAGAGCTACAAGCGTGACACCTGGGTCTATCGCAGGCACTGATCTTTAGAAATCGTTCCCCAACGGTTGTACATATAGGTTAAAAAATGTTGTTATTCGGTCCCGGCGGACGCTCAGCGCGCTCCGCCGGGTCTTTTTTTGCATTTCAGAAGAATATCTTATTTTTGCAGCGCAAAACCAAAAAGAAAAAGAGATGAAAACAGCATATGTATTTCCGGGACAAGGGTCCCAGTTTACGGGAATGGGGCAGGAGCTCTATGTACGGGAGCCGCAGGCGCGCGACCTTTTCGACGCGGCCGACAGCATCCTGGGTTTCGATCTGCGGGAGACCATGTTCTCCGGTACGGCGGAAGACCTGAAGGCCACGCGCGTGACGCAGCCCGCCGTATTTCTGCATTCCGTCGCCACGGCGATCTGCGCGGGTATCAAACCCGACATGGTGGCCGGACACTCGCTGGGCGAGTTCTCAGCCTTGGTCGCTGCGGGAGCCCTCTCTTTTGAGGAAGGCCTGCGCCTGGTTTCGGTCCGCGCCCACGCGATGCAGCGTTGCTGCGAGGCCGTCCCCGGCACGATGGCCGCCATCATCGGCGGTGAGGCGAGCATGATCGAAGAGGTGTGCGCCGCTACCCCGGGCATCGTGATTGCCGCCAATTACAATTCCGACGGACAGATCGTGATTTCGGGCGAGGTGGCGTCGGTACAGGCTGCCTGCACCGAACTCAAGGCGCGCGGCGTCAAGCGTGCGCTGCAACTTCAGGTGGGCGGTGCGTTCCACTCACCGCTGATGGAGCCGGCCCGTCAGGAGCTGGCCGAGGCCATTGAAAAGGCGGATTTCCATACGCCTGTCTGCCCGATCTACCAGAACGTCGATGCGCTTCCGCACACCGACCCCGTGGAAATCCGGCACAACCTGCTGATGCAGCTCACCTCTCCGGTGCGCTGGACCCAGACCGTGAAGAACATGGTGGCCGACGGCGCCGCTTCCTTCGTGGAAGTCGGCCCCGGAACGGTGCTGCAGGGACTGGCCAGGAAGATCGTTCCGGACGTCGAGGTGTCGGGCATGTGCTAGAGATTCCCGGTCAAGCCTGGACCCGAGCGAAGCGAGAGCCGCGACCGTAGGGAGCGAATGACGTATTATTTGAGGGCGTTGAAGAGTGCTTCGACGTCCTCAAGTTTTTCAAAGTCGACGTTGTTGTCTTTCAGGTACTGCTCGATTTCCGCTTTCTTGTCGGGGAAACACTTGAGGAAGTTCTTCTTGTTGGGGAGATAGATCCGGCTGTTCTTGTAGAGATAGGGGTTGACCGAGTATTTGAACGGGGTGTTCTGGTCTATGCCGAGGGTGTACATCGTGCCGTTCTGCTGGAGGGAGCCGATGGTGGTGACCGACGTGGTCTGCGACACCATGCCGTAGGCTCCTTTTTTCTCGGTTTCGAAGAACGAGACGCGGCGGACGGCGCCCAGGGCTATGTCGCCTTCGGTTGCGAGCAGCTCGACGTAGCCGTATTTGCTCTTGATGAAGGTCCGTCCCTTGATGGAGACGCGGCTCACCTGGTCTTCGTTGGTCAGGACCTGCTTTTCGCCGTTGGTGGCGATGAAGTAGACGCGCTGTTCGATGGTCGAGATGTTGACCGGACCGCGCGAGTAGCTGCCGTCCTGGAAGGTGATGATGCCCGACTGGAATTCGGGAACGACGAACTTGACGCTGTCGAGCAGATATTGCTGCAGGTCATCTCCTCTTTCGTGGTGGATCACACCCTGATTCTGTGCGAAAAGCGGCGCAATGCCAAGAAGAAGTAACAACGAAAGGCAGATTTTTTTCATAATGATGGTAAAATAAGCTGTCCAAAAATAAAAAAACTCTTTCAAATCACAAAATTGCAAGGTATCTTTGCGGCGTATATAACTTAGGCGGAAAGCGATTTCTTCCCGATAAACAACAAACATTCCATACATCATGAAAGAAAAGAAATTCATCACCTGCGATGGCAACTTCGCCGCGGCTCACGTGGCGTACCTGTTCAGTGAGCACGCGGCCATCTATCCTATCACCCCGTCTTCGACGATGGCGGAACTCGTGGACGAGTGGGCCGCTTTCGGCAAGAAGAACATGTTCGGGGAAGTCGTGAAAGTCACCGAGATGCAGAGCGAAGGCGGTGCCGCCGGCGCTGTGCACGGTTCGCTCCAGGCGGGTAGCCTGACCACCACTTTCACCGCCTCCCAAGGCCTCCTTCTGATGATTCCCAATATGTACAAGATCGCCGGCGAGCTGCTTCCGACCGTCTTCCACGTGTCGGCCCGCACCCTGGCCGCCCAGGCGCTCTCGATCTTCGGCGACCATCAGGACGTGATGAGCGTCCGCCAGACCGGCTTTGCGATGCTGGCCTCCGCCAGCGTGCAGGAAGCCATGGACCTGGCTGCCGTCGCCCATCTGGCCACGATCAAGTCGAGCGTTCCTTTCGTCCACTTCTTCGACGGCTTCCGTACCTCGCACGAAATCCAGAAGATCGAGATGCTCGAGGCGGAAGACCTGCGCCCGCTGGTCAGCGACAAGGCCCTCGCGCAGTTCCGCGCCAAGGCGCTCAACCCGAACAAGCCTGTCACCCGCGGTACGAACCAGAACCCCGATGTGTTCTTCCAGGCCCGCGAAGCCTGCAACCCGTACTACGACGCCGTCCCCGATATCGTGGCCCGCTATATGGGTGAGATCAGCGAACTGACCGGTCGTCACTATCTCCCGTTCGACTACTACGGCGCCCCGGATGCCGAGAACGTCATCATCGCCATGGGTTCCGTCTGCGAAACCATCAAGGAGACCATCGATTACCTGGCCGAGACGCGCGGCGAGAAGCTGGGCCTCATTACGGTCCGCCTGTACCGCCCGTTCTCCGCGAAGTATTTCCTGCGCGCTCTCCCCAAGACGGCCAAGCGCATCGCCGTGCTCGACCGCACGAAGGAGCCCGGTGCCCTGGGCGAACCGCTCTATCTCGATGTCAAGAGCGTGATTGCCGATATGGGCGAAAACGCCCCGATGATCGTAGGCGGCCGTTACGGTCTCTCCTCCAAGGACACCAGCCCGGCCCAGATCATCGCCGTGTTCGACAACTTCAAGCTGCGTGAACCCAAGAACGGCTTCACCATCGGCATCGTCGACGACGTGACCTTCAAGTCGCTCCCGCTCAAGGAAGAAGTCTCCATCGTGAAGAAAGGCACCTACGAGTGCAAGTTCTTCGGCCTGGGCAGCGACGGTACGGTGGGTGCCAACAAGAACACCATCAAGATCATCGGCGACCACACCCCGAAATACTGCCAGGGCTATTTCGACTACGACTCCAAGAAGTCCGGCGGCTACACCTGCTCGCACCTGCGTTTCGGCGACCAGCCCATCCACGCGCCTTATCTCGTCTCGACGCCCGACTTCGTGGCCTGCCACGTGCCTTCGTATCTCTATAAATACGACGTGCTCAAGGGCATCAAGGATGGCGGCTCGCTGCTGCTCAACAGCCTCTGGGATACCGAGGAGACCTTCACCCGAATCCCTGACTTCGTGAAGAAGACCATCGTCGAGAAGCATATCCGCCTCTATCTGATCAACGCCACCAAGATTGCGGCGGAGATCGGTCTGGGCGGCCGCACCAACACCATCCTCCAGAGCGCCTTCTTCAAGATCACGGGCATCATCCCTTACGACGAGGCAGTGGCCTACATGAAGAAAGCCATCGACAAGTCCTACGGCAAGAAGGGCGAGAATGTCGTCAAGATGAACTACGCGGCCGTTGACCGCGGCGGCGACTATGTCGAAGTGGAAATCCCCGCGTCCTGGAAGAACGCGACCGGCCGTTTCGTCAATGCCAACTACAACCGCCTGGCCCCCGAGTTCATCCGCAACGTGGCCGACGTGGTGGCTGCCCAGAACGGCAACGACCTGCCCGTGAGCACCTTCTCCGGTGACATGGTCGACGGTACGATTCCCGCCGGCACCGCCGCTTACGAGAAGCGCGGTACCGCCGTCGAGGTTCCGGAATGGAACCCGGCCAACTGTATCCAGTGCAACCAGTGCGCCTTCGTCTGCCCGCACGCCGCAATCCGTCCGTTCCTGATGACCGCGGAGGAAGGCCAGAAGGCTCCTGCCGCCATCAAACGCAAACCCGGCATCGCCCAGTTCAAGGAGTACAGCTTCACGATGCAGGTATCTCCGTTCGACTGCACGGGCTGCGGCAACTGCGCCGACGTGTGCCCGGCCAAGGAGAAGGCCCTCGTGATGAAGAGCTTCGACGAGCAGAAAGCCGAGCAGGCGAACTTCGACTACCTGCACGCCAACGTGGGTTACAAGGACAACGTGGCCCCGAAAGAGCAGAACGTCAAGAACTCCCAGTTCGCCCAGCCGCTCTTCGAGTTCTCCGGTGCCTGCGCCGGCTGCGGCGAGACTCCGTACATCAAGGCCATCACCCAGCTCTTCGGCGACCGCATGATGATCGCCAACGCCACCGGCTGCTCGTCGATCTACAGCGCTGCTTTCCCGTCCTCGCCGTTCTGCAAGAACGCCGAAGGTCATGGCCCGGCTTGGCAGAACTCCCTCTTCGAGGACAACGCCGAATTCGGCCTGGGTATGCACCTGGGTTCCGACCGCGTCCGCGAGACCGTCGCGCGCCTGATGCGCGAAGGCCTGGAGTGCAACTGCTGCTCCGCCGAGATCAAAGCGCTCTTCGAGGAGTGGCTCGGCAAGCGCAATGATGCCGCCGCCACGCGTCGCATCTGCGACGCCCTCGTTCCGCTGATGAAGGAATGCGGCTGCGACATCTGCAAACAGCTGCTCGAGATCCAGAACTTCATCCCCGCCCGCAGCCAGTGGGTCTTCGGCGGTGACGGCTGGGCTTACGACATCGGATACGGCGGCCTCGACCACGTCCTGGCTTCCGGCGAGAATGTCAACGTGCTCGTACTCGATACCGAGGTGTACTCCAACACGGGCGGTCAGTCGTCGAAGTCGACGCCGGCCGGCGCCGTGGCCAAGTTCGCCACCAGCGGCAAGAAGATCCGCAAGAAAGATCTGGGCATGATGGCCATCAGCTACGGCTACGTCTATGTGGCCCAGGTAGCCATGGGCGCTTCCCAGGCACAGTTCCTCAACGCCATCAAGGAAGCCGAGGCCTACGACGGCCCGTCGCTGATCATCGCGTACGCCCCGTGTATCAACCATGGCCTGAAGGCCGGTATGGGTCACAGCCAGGCCGAGGAGAAACGTGCCGTCGAATGCGGCTACTGGCACCTGTATCGCTACAATCCGGCGCTCGAAGCCGCCGGCCAGAACCCGTTCAAGCTCGACAGCAAGGCCGATCCCGACTGGAGCAAGTTCCAGGACTTCCTCAAGGGCGAGGTCCGTTACGCGTCCCTGATGAAGTCATTCCCCGAGAACGCCGCCGAACTCTTCGGCAAGACCGAAGAATTCGCCAAATGGCGCCTCTCGACCTACAAGCGCCTCGCCGGCGTGGAATAGTTTCGTCGAAGGAATCCACGGTTTCGTCGAAATCCCGGACAAGCCCAGGCCTGTCCGGGATATTTTTGTACCCGAATCAAAAAGAAACAGATGAAAACGCGTGTGATGATCCTTGTGTCGGCCCTGCTGCTGGTCAGCCTGCCGGCGTTTGCACAGAAAACCATTGTAAAGGGACAGGTCCTGGATTCTTTGACCCGTCAGGGCGAAGCGGGTGCCGTCCTGCAGTTCTTCCAGGCGGAGAACAGCGAGAAACCGGTGGCCTATACGACGGCCGATGAAGAGGGCCGCTTCTTCCAGCGTCTCGATGGAAGTGGCCGGTACGAATTGCTGTTCAGCGGAATAGGCCGGATTTCCGTCCGGCGCGGCTTCGTCATTCCAGGCCAGCAGGATACGCTCGATTTGGGGGAGATCCTGATCCGGGATGACGTGCAGACACTCTCGGCCGGTGTCGTGGTGGCCCAGCGGACACTTGTGAAGATGGAGGTCGACAAAATGACGTATGACGTGTCCGGCGACGTGGATGCCAAGACATCCACGGTACTCGACATGCTCCGGAAGGTGCCGATGGTGTCGGTTGACGGCCAGGACAACATCTCCGTCAACGGAAGCAGCAGTTTTCAGGTCTATGTGGACGGCAAACCGAACCCGATGATGTCGCAGAATGCCTCCGCCATCTTCAAGATGATGCCGGCCTCTACGGTCAGGAACATCGAAGTGATTACCAATCCGGGCGTGAAATACGACGCGGAAGGTGTGGGTGGCGTGCTTAACATCACGACCAACCGGGAAGTGACGGGCGGTGCTTCCGCGGCCGACGGATTCTACGGTACGGTAATGACGATGGGTTCCAACCGTGGCGCAGGAGGTGGCGTGACGGCTGCCCTGCAAAAAGGGAAATTCGCCATGAGTCTCAATGCCAATGGGATGTACAATACGATGAGGGGCACGGAAACGGACCTGGTCCGCGTTCAGGACGTGGGTTTCTCTACAAGCACACATACTTCCACCGATATGAAGATGCCCATGGCCATGGTCAACGGCAGTGCCAGCTATGAGATCGACAGCCTGAACCTCGTATCGGCGACCCTTGGTATCATGTCGTTCGGGATGCGGAATACCAATGGCTTCACCAATACCATTCTCTATGCGCCTGGCCAGGGATCCTACAGTTATTCAGGTACGCTTTCAACGGTCAATGACCGGAACAATCTGAGTGTAACAGCTGATTATCAGCATCTTTGGGCAGAGGCGCCGGGCCGCAGCTTTGTACTCAGCTATCAGTTCAACGGAGCGCCTTCCGTCAACAACAGCACGACCCTTCTCGATGCGGCAGGGTTCGGCGGATTCGACTTCACCGACCGCAAGAGCATCGGCCGTACCGGCTCGAACGACCACACGGTCCAGACGGATTTCACCACCCCGCTTGGCAGCAAGCACGTCATTTCCACTGGCGCGAAGGTGCTTTTCCGGCATAACTCCTCCGACCAGACCGACTACTTGTGGGAGGGAAATGCCTTCGTGGAGAATCCGTTCGGCAGTCTCCGGTACGATTTCTACAACCGCATCGCGGCTGCGTATACGGAACTGACCGGCAATTACGGTGCGGTCAGCCTGAAGGCGGGCGTACGGTATGAGCATACGTGGCAGAACTATTCCTCTTCCGCTGAATCCAGTGATTTCCGTGTGAATTACGGCAACCTTGTCCCGACTGCCAGCTTCCAGTGGAACATAACTCCTTCGCAGAATGTCGGCCTGAGCTACAATATGCGTATCAGCCGCCCCGGCATCTCTTTCCTGAATCCTTACGTCGATACCTCCGATCCGACTGCTCTCAGCTACGGCAACACGGAGCTCGAGACGGAGCGGGGCCACAACCTGTCGCTGGTCTACAATTACTTCTCGCCCGTGGTCATGGTCAATGCAACCCTGCGCCACAGCTTTACCGGCAACGGCATCTCGCAGTACAGCTTCTACGACGCAGACAACCTGCTCAACACCACCTATGGCAATATCGTCCAGAACCGGAATACCAGCTTGAACCTCTTTTCGATGCTGACGCCCGGTGCCAAGACCCGCATCATGCTCAACGGCAGCATAGGCTACAGCGACCTGCGCAGTAATCAGCTTGGACAACGGAATGCCGGATGGAATTACAATGTGATGCTGGGCTTCCAGCAGACCCTTCCCTGGGACCTTCGCTTGAGCACCAATGTGATCAGCGCAGGAAGACAGATCAATCTGCAGGGCTGGTCGACAGGGCTTTCCATCGCAAGCCTGGGTCTGACCAAGACGTTCCTCGACGACCGCTTGAGTTTTTCGGTGAACGGTCTCGTTCCGCTGGCCAGGGATTTCAAGATGAAGATGCGTACCCATACGGCCGGAACCGGGTTCACATCCGACATGACAACGCAGATTCCGATGAGCGCCGTGACCTTCCAGATCAGCTGGAGCTTCGGAAAGCAGGGCAACTACACGGCCAAGCGCGCCCGTCGTACCATCGAGAATGAAAGCCAGCTGAACCAGAATACCACCGCCGAGTCGATGGGCTCGGTCCTGATCCGCTAAAAACCGCTTATGCCCGGTTTCGACCGGGCATCTTTTTATTACCTTTGCAGTATGCAGGCCCCCCTCAGAAGCAAACTGATCGTCAATGTCGCCCAGATCATCGTCTGGGCAGGCATTTTCCTGACGCCTTCCCTGGTGACCTGGACGATGACCGGTTCTTCCGGAACGGCGCTCGGTGTCCTGCATGGCACAGCAAAGACGGTCTTTCCGATGTGCCTGATCTATTTCCTGAATTATTTTCTGCTGGTACCGAAATATCTCTACGGTTCGCATCGAAGAGGGTTCTACCTGTTCAATCTTCTGTTGATCACCCTTCTGACGCTCCGGGTCTTCTTCCCCCGGGAGCCTGTTCCGCAAGAAGTGGTCGAGCAGTTCGGGGAAAAGAATATCGGGGCTATTTATGTGGGCGGCATTGTGGCCCATGTCTTCTTTCAGCTCGTGATCATTCTGCTGGCCGTGGGCGTACGTTATACCATGCGGGCCCATGATGCGCTGCTGCAGGCGGAAGAAGAGCGCCGCAAGAGTACGGAAGCAGAGCTGACCTGGCTCAAGAACCAGCTCAACCCGCATTTTCTCTTCAATACGCTGAACAACATTTCTTCGCTCACACAGATCGATCCCGACCAGGCGCAGGAGCGCATCGGGCAGCTGAGTGATACGCTGCGCTACGCGCTCTATGACAGTGAAGCGGAGAAAGTGCCGCTTTCGGGGGAAGTGGCCTTCATGGACAATTATATCGATCTGATGGCGCTGCGCTGCAGCGAGCGTACGCGTGTGGAACGCTCCCTGATCCTTCCCGATCACGAGGTCATGATCGCCCCGTTGCTTTTCATCTCTTTGATTGAGAACGCGTTCAAACATGGCGTGAGTGCGCGGAACGATTCCCTCATCCGGATGGATCTGCATACCGAGGGGAAAGACCTGTGCTTTGTCTGCGAGAATACGGTTTTCGAAAAAGAGACGGTAGACCGCAGCGGATCGGGCATCGGTCTGGTGAACCTCCGTCGCCGGCTGGAACTGATCTATCCGGGTCAGTACACGTACCGGCAATCTGTGGCAGAAGGGCTTTACCGCGTTGAGATCCGCCTTAAGAACCTGCTCTGATGGAATCCCTTACCTGTGTTATCGTCGACGATGAGCCGCTGGCGGTCAAAATGCTGGAGAACTATGTGGCGCGTACGCCCTTCCTCTCGCTTTCCGGCTCCTTTACGGATTCCATGGAGGCGCTCGCTCAATTGCCTGTCCTGCAGCCGAATCTGGTGTTTCTTGACATTCAGATGCCCGACCTGAACGGCCTCGAGCTGTCGCGGATGGTTCCGGCTTCCACCCGGATTATTTTCACGACTGCCTTCAAGCAATACGCTTTTGAAAGCTATGAGGTCTCGGCGCTCGATTACCTGCTCAAACCCATCCGTTACCAGAAGTTTCTGGAGGCTGTCGCGAAAGCGCAGCAGTGGTTTTCGCTCAGTGAGGGCCGCTCGGGCGCGGCATCTACGGCCGCTGCTGTGCCTGCTGCGACTGACTCTGGGCATCCGTCGTTCTTTGTAAAAGCCGATGGCCGGATGCGCAAAGTCGCCCTGTCGGATATCCTCTATATCGAGGGGATGAAAGACTATGTGCTGATCCATCTGGCTTCGGATTCCCGGGGGCTCGTGACCCACAATACGATGAAGGCCGTTGAGGAGCAGCTGCCTTCCGGGCGTTTCATGCGAGTTCACCGCTCCTTCATCGTCGCCCTTGAGAAGATTGATACGGTCACCCGCGACGGCGACCTGATCGTGGACGGCCGCCTGATTCCTGTTACCGACAGCTACCGTCCCGCTTTCGATGCCTACCTGCAGCAACGCAGCTTGATTTAACCCGATAATAATGCCGTTACCATGAAACAGATGATTGTCCTCCTGTTGTTCGTGCTGGCCGTAGCCTGTGATCCGGCCTCCAAGGTCATCCCCTCCGAACTGGACGCCTCTTACGCTCCCGTCAGCGTTCAGGGTAAGGTTGATGCGGTGCAGCCTGCCACGGGTCTTGTGCTTTGGAGTGAGAACGCCCGCGAACGGAACGCCGCCTATGGTAAGTCCATCTCGTTGGAATATGCCTATTGCCTTCCTTGCCAGGTTGTTACCGGAAAGGATAACGGGGTGGTCCGCTATGACTGGAGTTCTTTCAATAAATGGCTCGCTGATGTGGCTTCCCGGAAGCATCAGGCTGTAGTCCGTTTCCGCTATGAATATCCGGGCGAGCGGAATGTGGACGGCAAGCCCGGCACCACGGCTGTCCCGGCTTATATCAAGGCGCTGCCCGATTACAAGGAGACGTTCTACGAAAACGAAGACGGACCCACCTGGTATGCCGACTGGACCAACAGTGAGCTGCAATGGTTTACCAAGCAGTTCTATACCGATTTCAATGCGGTCTATAAGGATGACCCGCGCATCGCTTTCGTCGAGGTCGGCTTCGGACATTGGAGCGAGTATCATATCTTCGGAACGCCGCTCCAGCCCGGGGTGAATTTCCCGTCCGATGCCTATCAGAAAGCGTTTCTGACCCATTTGGCGGATGTGCTTGAGATCCCCTGGCTGATTTCGATCGATGCAGCCGAAAGTTCTCCCGTCGTGGGCGATGCCTCTCTGATGGGACTCACCTTCGGCCTGTTCGACGACAGTTTCATGCACAAGGACCACGAAGGCGATTACAATGAAAACTGCTGGAAGGCCATCGGTCGTGGAACCCGCTGGCAGACAGGTGCCTGCGGCGGAGAAATCAGCTACTACACCGCAGCGGACCAGAAGAACTTCCTGAATCCGGACGGCATGTACGGCGTTACTTGGGAGCAGGCTTCGTCGAAGTATCACATTTCGTTCATAATCGCCAACGATGCCCCGAGCGGCCAGTACGGTACGGCCGCCCGGTTCAAGGAGGCCAGCATGGCCTGCGGCTATCATTTCGCCCTGACCGGACTCTACGTCAACGACCAGCGGACCGCCGCCTATGTCACCAACACCGGCATCGCTCCCATCTACCGCGACGCCTACCTCGCCGTCGACGGCCTCCGCAGCGAAACCTCGTTGAAAGGCCTCCTTCCCGGCGATACCCTCCTGGTCTATATCGACAAACCTACCGACGGCCACAACCTGACCATCGAATCCGACTACATCCTCCCCGGCCAGAAGATCCAGTTCGACGCGGATCTGTAGCTGCCAGTCCCGTCACCCGCCTACGAAAAAAACCTGGCCGGAAGGGCCAGGTTTTTGGGGTGGATGATGGGACTCGAACCCACGACACTCGGAACCACAATCCGATGCTCTACCAGCTGAACTACATCCACCATCTATGGGACGACAAAGGTAGCGCTTTTTTTGGGAAATCTCCAAATTTTTTCTTTCTTATAGAACAACCCGCTCAGCCATCCCTTCTCTGCCACCTTTCCGCTACCTTTTCCGCTACCTTTTCCGCTGCAACGGACGCAGTTGACAGTCAGGTGATTATGCAAGGTGATCCCCCTAGAAACGAAGGGGATCAACTTCTGTAAGGTGCTGTAAATCAGTTGCGTCCGTTGCAGCGGAGAGAGGGGGCTATGTTATGGCAGGCCGTAGCGGCAGGGCTTGGGTCAGAGCCCCAGTATTACAACGCAGTGAATCGGACGGAGGCGGAGTGGCCGTTGGCGTCGATGACGGTGAGGGTGTGGGGGCCTTTTTCGGGGATGACCTTGATTTTGTGTTCGCCGTGGGTGGTTTGGCCGAGGTAGTTGCCGTCGATGTGCCAGTAGAGGGTGGCTTGGGGGTCGCTGTGGGCGGCCGAGAAGATGATGCCCTGGCTGCGGGCGTCGAGTGCGACCGGGGCGGCGATTTCCATGCCTTCCTGCGGATAGATGATTTCCACGGCGCCGGAGGAACGGAAGCCGGCGAAGTTGGGATGGAAGGGCGGAAGCGGCCGGTAGTCGCTGTGCGACTTCATATAGTACCATTCCTGCGCCGGTGGCAGGACGAAGCGGGAGACGTGACGGATTTCGGCTACGGGCCAGCAGTCGCTGTCGACCTGCCAGGTTTCATCGGGGTTGAGGTGGACCAGGCGGTGGTAGGGGCACGGGTCGGGGCGCTGCGGTGCACGCGGGGCCCAGACGGTAATCGTGCCGTCGGCGTCACACAGGTCGGTGGCCGGATGGCCGCTGAGGCGGCAGCACTCCACTTCTTCGAGTTCTTCGGAAGGCATCTCGAACCAGCCGGTCGGCGGCAGGAGGTTGAAGAGGTCGAACATCACCGGTGCGGCATAGCCTACGCCGGTCAGCAGCGGGCGGCCTTCGCCGTTGCAGTTGCCTACCCAGACGGCCACGATATAGTCGGGCGTGACGCCTACGCTCCAGGCGTCGCGGTTGCCGTAGCTCGTACCGGTCTTCCAGGCGATCTTCCGTGTGGAATTGAAGGTATGCCAGTCGCCCTCTTCCTCCGGCCGGTTCACTTCTGTCAAGGCATCGAAGGTGCACCACGTGGCGCCTCGGGAGATGGGCGGGGCTTTCCGCCGCGGGCCTGTGCCTTCCCGAAGCTCACGCGCCAGGAGGGCATAGGCGCCGGCCAGGTCGGCCAGTTTGATCTCCGCGCCGCCGAGGATGAGCGAGAGGCCGTATGTGTCGGCGCCGCGGGTGATGGTAGTGAATCCCAGGTGCTGCAGGAGGTCGATGAATTTCTCGACGCCGTATTCGTGCAGCATACGGACCGAAGGGACGTTGAGGGAACGTCGGATGACGTCGCGCGCTGGCACCGCTCCGTCGAAGGTGTGGTTGAAGTTGCTGGGCGTGAAGTCTTTGTAGTGGAACGGGATGTCTGAGACGAGCATCTCGGGCAGGATCTGCCCCTCGTCGAGCATCGCTCCGTAGAGCAGGGGCTTGAGCGTGCTGCCGCTGCTGCGCGGCGCCTGCACCACATCGACGTTGTCACCGTGGGCGCGGCTGTCATGTCCCACGTTGCCGACATAGGCCAGGGGCGCGCCGGTGCGGACGTCGAGGATAAGGGCGGCCGCGTTGAAAACCTGATTGGTGGCGAAGACCTCGGCGTGCCGGGCCACGACCGCCTCGGCGCGTTGCTGCAGCGCGTAGTCGAGCGAACTTCCGTAGCGCTGGTCGCCTTGCTGTTTGCGAAGGGTCTCCAGGTAATGGTAGGCGATCTCGGGCAGCGGCCAGGGCTTCTCGGGCAGGGGCTCGTCTTTGGCCAGTTCACATTCGAGCGAATCGATCACGCCTTCCTTGCAGAGCTTGTCGAGCAGGAAGTTACGCTTGCTGAGGAGTGCCTCCCGCCGGCTGCCGGGATGGATCAGGGCGGGGGAGTTGGGCAGGACGGCCAGCATGGCGGCGCCGGCCCAGGAAAGGTCTTCGGCCGGCCGGCCGTAGTAGCGCCAGGCGGCGGCTTCCAGGCCCACGACGTTGCCGCCGAAGGGCGCGTTGGCGGTATAGAGGGCCAGAATCTCCTCTTTGCTCAGATAGGTTTCGAGCCGCAGCGCGAGCACGGCTTCCAGCGCTTTCTCGCCGAGGGTGCGGGGCTTGTTCTTCCGGCTCAGGCGGATGGTCTGCATGGTGAGGGTGCTCGCGCCGCTGCGGACCTCGCCCTTGCTGACGTTCAGGCGCAAGGCGCGGGCCACGGCCAGCGGATCGACGCCGGGATGGTGCCAGAAACGCTTGTCTTCAAAACAGACGATGGCGCGGGCAAATTTGTCCGGAACGGAATCGGCGGGCGGGAAGCGCCACTGGCCATCTGCAGCGATACGGGCGCCGAGCAAGCGGCCGTCGCTGCTCTCGAGCACGGCGCAGACCGGGTCGTCGAACAGCCTGCCGGGCCGCAGCGCCCAGGCGATGAGCACCAGCAGGGCAACCAGGCCGGTCAGGAGCAAAAGATTCTTTTTATTTCCCACCCGATTTTCCTATATTTGCAATAATATAGCAAAAATAGGCAAAAATCCCCAGTGATATGAAAAAGATTCTCTTTGCTTTGAGTCTCGTCCTGCCATTGGCCCTGCTCTTTTCGTGCGGCGGTGGCGCGGGCGAGAGTGTCGCCGAAATCTCCCGTGAGATCCGGGTCGACGATCCCGTGACCGTACGCCTGTTCGACGCCTTCACCCTCAAGGATGGCGAGCAGACGGTTGCAGCGGCCAAGAAGGCCGTATCCATTACTCCGAAAGTCGATTTCGACGTACAGATCGTGGATCAGCAGACCCTGTGCATCGTCCCGAAAGAGCCGCTGGACTACAACACCACCTACAAGGTGACGGCCGACTTCGGTTCGATCGCCGGAACTTCGAGCGGCAAACAGACCTTCGAGGTAAAGACGCTCGCCCCGGTCCTGCTGTTCGACTACAGCAAGCTCACCGGCTATGAAGGCATGGACGACCGTTATCACGTTGACGTGGAGATCACCTCGCCCGAAGTGCTCGACGGCAAATACCTGGAGAGCGGCTTCTCCGTCAAGGGCGGTGACGCCCAGGTCGCCTGGGTCCACTCCGACGACGGCCGCACCCACACGGTCACGGTCGGCAACATTGCCGCTACCGAGAAGAAACACATCCTGGAAGTGGTGCACAACTGGCCGAAATATGCCGCCGAAGGTTCGCGCCGCTACAACATCCCGGCCAAGGGCCAGTTCGAGGTCATCGAAAGCGAGGTCAAGTCGGAGCCCTACGGCTTCGAGATCGCCTTCTCGTCGGCTCTCGATCCGAAGCAGGATTTCCGGAGCCTGGTCTCGGTGCCGGGCGGCGGCAAGCTGTCCTTCATCGTCAATGAGAACGTGCTCAAGATCGTCCCGACCGTCAAGGCAGAGGAGAAGCAGTTCGTCTCCATCAGCAAGGGCATCAGCAGCAAGAAGGGCCAGAAGCTGGCGGAAGACGCCGACATCTGGTTCGCCATCCCTTCCGGCGAGCCGATGGTCAAGTTCCTCTCCCGCGGCTCGGTCCTCCCGTCCTCGGGCGACATGAACCTGACCTTCCAGGCCATCAACTACGCCAAACTGCGCGTGCGCGTGAAACGCATCTATGAGAACAACGTGCTGCAGTTCCTTCAGGACAACCGCCTGGGCGATACCTATTGCTATACGGAGAACGTGGCCCGCGTGGTACTCGACACGACCCTCACGCTCGGTGAGGCCAACTCGGCCAAGCTCCGCAACCTCAATACCTACGGCCTGAACGTGGCCGACCTGGTGAAGGTGCAGCGCGGCGCCATCTACCGCCTCGAGATCCGGGGCGTCGAACCGCTGGCCGAATTCGGGGAAGACCACTATGAGAGCGATTACTACTTCGGCAGCTACGACGACTACGGCAGCCGCGTTCGCAACATCCTGGTGTCCGACCTCTCGGTCATCGCCAAGGGTTCCGACAAGGGTGAATATACGGTCTTCGTGACCGACATCCTCTCGGCGCAGCCGGTCACCGGCGCGAAGGTTACGCTCTACAACTCTGTGAACCAAGTGGTAGGGGAAGGCACCACCTCTTCGGGCGGCCGCTTCTCCTGCACCGTGGACAACGACCAGGCCCGCACCGCTGTCATCAGCAAGGGCTCCGACAAGTCTTACGTCTCGCTCAATTACGGCAGCGCCGTGTCGATGAGCAGCTTCGAGGTGGATGGCAATGCTTCCCGCAAGGGCCAGAAGGGCTTCATCTTCGGCGAACGTGGCGTGTGGCGTCCCGGCGATGACATCCATATCACCTTCGTCTCGATGCTCGACGACGGCGTGCTGCCCTCCGGACACCCTGTGACGGCCGTGCTCAGCAACCCGCAGGGCCAGACCATCAGTACGCTGGTCAGCAACACGGGCCACGACGGTATGTACAGCTTCACCTTCACCACCTCGCCCGACGCCCCGACCGGCAACTGGGAGGTCGCGGTGACGGCTGGTGGACAGACCTGGTACAAGACCGTCAAGATTGAGACGGTCAAGCCCAACAACATCGTCATCGACCTGCAGCTCAACGACAAACCTGCCATCCCGGCCGGCAACATCCGCGCCGACGTCTCGGCCCGCTGGCTGGTAGGCAATCCCGCCAAAGACCTGGAAACTCGCGTGGAAGTGGACTTCTCGCGCGGCAGGACTTCGTTCGACAATTACAAGGGCTATGTGTTTGAAGATGCTTCCCGCAGCTTCGCGAACCAGCACATGGATCTGTTCAAGGGCAAGACCGACGCCCTGGGCAAGGTCTCTTTCAATACCGCGCTCAAAGCGAAGGACAACGACGTGCCGGGCATGCTGACGGCGCTCTTCACCACGCGCGTGTTCGAGAAGAGCGGCGACTTCAGCATCGACCGCTACACCACGACCCTCTCGCCGTACGATACCTACATCGGCTTGAACGTGCCGGAGCAGGAGGATGAGTGGGGCGACGACTATCTCGACAAGAACCGCAGCCATACCTTCAAGTTGGCAGCGGTGGATTATCGCGGCAATCCCGTCCCGCGCAGCGTCAAGGTGAACGTGGAAGTCTACAAGATGGGCTGGAGCTGGTGGTGGAGTTCCTCCGACGGCCTGGCCGAGTACTCGAGAGATTCCTACAACAAGCCGGTCAAGGAGTTCACCGTGACCCTGACGGGCGGCGCCGGTGAGTTCAAGATGGACTTCACCAAGGAAGAGAGCGGCTTCTGGTTCTTCCGGGTCACCGATCCGGCCGGCGGCCACGCAACCTCCGCCGTGACGATGGTCCGCAATTCCTGGGAGCAGCCCGCGGAAGGCAATTCCGACGCGGCGATCCGCCTCCCGATGACGCTCAACAAGGACAAGTTCAACGTGGGCGAGACGGCCCAGCTGACCATCCCTTCGGCAAGCGGCGCCCGCGCCCTGGTCTCGATCGAGAAGGGTGAGCGCGTGCTCAAGACCTTCTGGGTCGACTGCAAGGGTGACAAGACCGACATCTCCATCCCCGTCGAGGCGGGCATGGCACCGAACGTCTATGCGACGGTGACGCTGGTCCAGCCGTACAACAATACCGAGAATGACGCGCCGATCCGCATGTTCGGCGTGCAGCGCATCCTCGTGGAAGAAGGGACTACCCACCTGCATCCGGTGATCGACATTGCCGGCGAGATCCAGCCCGAGAAGGAAGTCTCCTTCACGGTCAAGGAGCAGGACGGCCGTCCGATGAGCTACGTGGTTGCCCTGGTCGACGAAGGCCTGCTGAGCCTCACACGCTTCAAGACGCCTGACCCGTGGAAGTCGTTCTATGCGACCGAAGCCCTCGGCGTCCGCACCTGGGACCTCTACGACCTGATCGTGGGTGCCTACGGCGCCCGCATGGAGCAGCTCTTCGCCATCGGTGGTGACGGCGAGGGCGAGACCGCGGTGACGCCCAATACCCGGGCCGAGCGCTTCAAGCCCGTCTCCCTGTTCCTCGGTCCTTTCACCGTGAAGGCCAAGGGCTCCGACAAGCATACGGTGAAGATTCCGCAGTACATCGGCAACCTGCGCGCGATGGTCATCGCCACCGACGGCAAGGCCATGGGCTCCACGGACAAGAGCGTGATGGTCACCAAGCCCGTGATGGTCAAGGCCACGCTGCCGCGTGTGATGGGAACCGACGAGGAAGTGCAGCTTCCCGTGACGGTCTTCGCCAACAAGGACGGCGTGGGTACCGTTACGGTAGATGTCCAGGCTGAAGGTACGCTGCAGGTCTCCGGCAACAGCACGGCGACGGTCCAGGTGCCCAAGGCCGGCGAGGAGCTGGTTTACTTCACCTTGAAGGCTTCCGGCGAAACCGGTATCGGCAAGATCAAGACTACGGCCCGCAGTTCCGGTGACAGTTCGACCGAAAACCTGGAAATCGACGTCCGCGACCCGAATGCGCGCGCGACCAATTCGACGATGCACCTGGTCGAGGGCGGCAAGACCCTCCGGACCGAATTCGCCCTGGTGGGCCGTCCCGGCACCAACGAAGTGGTGGTCGAAGCCTCGACCATTCCGCCGATCGACCTGGATTACCGTCTGGGCTACCTGATCCGTTACCCGCACGGCTGCCTCGAGCAGACGGTCTCTTCCGCCTTCCCGCAGCTCTATCTGGGTGACCTGGTCGATCTCGACAACAAGGGTCTCGAAGATGTGGGCAAGAATGTGAAGGCCACCATCACGCGCCTGAGCTCGTTCGCTATCCCTTCAGGCGGTATGACCTACTGGCCGGGCATGTCGGCTTACGCCGGCGCCCATGTCTGGGCCACGATCTACGCCACCCACTTCATGATCGAAGCACAGAAAGCCGGCTACGCCGTGCCTGCCACCCTGCGCAAGTCCAATCTGTCGTTCCTGCGCACCGTGGCCTCGGGCAAGAGCTATGACGCCGACTCCCGCGCCTACGCGCTCTATGTCCTCGCCCTGGCGGGCAGCCCCGACCGCGGCGACATGAACCGTCTGCGGGAAGACCTGGCCAAACTGCCCAAGTCGAGCGGTCTGCTGCTGGCGGGTGCCTATGCGCTCGACGGCAAGAAAGACGTAGCCCGCAACGTCCTGCAGGGCCTCAAGGCCGATCCGCAGTCGTTCAACCGCTTCTCGGCTACTTTCGAAAGCTCGGAACGTCTGCAGTCCATCGCTTCGATGATCTACACCGCCGTGGGCGACAAGACCGCTGCCTTCAAGTGTGTGGAGCGCCTCTCCGGCTGGCTCAACGACCGCAACCACTATATGAGCACCCAGAGCACCTCGTGGGCGCTGCGCGCCGTATCCGACTATATGAAGAACAATGCCGTCGACGGCATCAATGTCAGCGTCAAGACGTCTGGCAGCAGTTCGACCCTCAAGACGGCCAAGGCCATCGCACAGGGCTCGCTCGACGCAGGAAGCGGCACGTCGCTCAATCTGGAGATCGTCAATTCCTCCAAGGCTCCGGTCTATCTTGTGGTCAGCTCCACGGGTATCCCCGAGAAGGGACAGGAACTGGAACGTGCCGACGGCCTGAAACTCGTGGTGACCTACACGCTGCCTGACGGTACGCCGATCGACCCGTCCGACATCGAACAGGGCACGGACTTCATCGTCACGACCTATATCACCAACACGAGCGCCACGACCGACTACACGAACCTCGCCCTGACGCAGATCTTCCCTTCGGGCTGGGAAATCCACGCCGACCGCATCGAAGGCTTCTATCAGGACTTCCGCGACGACCGCGTGTACTCCTATCTCTATCAGGGCCGCAACAGCACCTCTTATATCAAGACGCGCATCACGGCGGCCTACAAGGGAACCTTCTATCGTCCGGCCGTCATCTGCGAGGCGATGTACGACAACACTGTCGGAGCCGCCGTTCCGGGTGGATGGTGCAAGGTCCGATAGGCTGATTGGACCCACTTTTGATCGTCCCGGTTCCGGCCGGGACGATTTTTTTTGATTTTTTGCAAAATAATTTTGCGCAATTAAAAAAGATGTTTACCTTTGCAGCCCGTTTCGGAAAGAACGGGAAGTTCATTGAAAGAATAGGAAGAACAAGTACAAGCAAGTACCGATTTTAACTTGATTAGAATCAGAAAGAGCAAAGCGTTGATTCTTTTGAAA